>Ga0194113_10000858_pt1 | contig 41171 bp, 40 predicted proteins | sample TA2MahC200mmetaG_FD_146193 | JGI IMG/M metagenome (GOLD analysis project Ga0194113, IMG submission 146193) | Freshwater microbial communities from Lake Tanganyika, Tanzania - TA2015017 Mahale Deep Cast 200m | ecosystem: Environmental > Aquatic > Freshwater > Lake | place: Tanzania: Lake... | reverse complement strand
AGGAATAACGCGCGATGGCCTCGGTGCCCTTGCCGCTCTCCAGCAGGAACGAGGGCCGGCCCGGCTGCCTGATCCGGCGATACAGCTCGAAGGCGTCGGCCTCCGGGAGCGGCAGCGTGAGCGCCAGCGGCTCAGGCTGGGCTTCCATTAAAAATCGCGCGCGCGAGGGGCGGATCATGCTCTGGTTGTATCACACCGGGGAGGTGATAGACTAGACAGTCCACTCCTCATAATCCTCCCTTCTCTTCGAGCGGCGGTTGAGTCTGCCTTCGACTGCGCGCATCATCATCCATTGCATCCATAAAAGAACAACGGGTACCCGGCACTTTCTGAAGTGGGGCTCTGCAAGCACGGAAGGGAGACCGAACCGTCCCGCCCGTTCCCCGTTCTCCTTGACAATTCCCCCACCGGTTTGCTTGAATAGCGCGCCTTTTACAGGGGCAGTGATGAATGATGAATGCTGAACGATGAATTTGAGTTGTCAGTCATCAGTTGTCAGTTTTCAGTTCTAGAAAATTCAGAAACTGATAACCGTAAACTGAGAACTGTTTACTCAGAGTCGCTCATCATTCATCGCTGGTTTTTGATGCCGCCCTCGACTGATCCGTTCTATGCGGGCTTGGGGCAGGCGGTCCGGATCGGGACCGAGTTGCTCGCGGCTCTGATCGTAGGAGGGGGGCTGGGCTGGCTGGCCGACACGTACCTCTTTGCTTCGACGCCCTGGGGCATGGTGGTGGGGCTGATCCTGGGAGTGGCGGCCGGTATCCGCAACGCGTACCGAACAGCGCAACGCTGGCCGAAGTAGGCGAAGAAGTCGCAAGTGGCAAGTAACAAGTAGCAAGTCCCTAGCACCTAGCTTGGTCACTTGCTCGCTTGCAACTTGTGCCTTGCTACTTGAGACTTGCATCTTTCTTGAGGAGAGACCGTGGAAGAAAGTCCGCTGCATCCGTTTGAATTGCACGAGTTGATCCCGATTTCCCTCTTCGGCCTGGATATCTCCATTAACAAGGCCGTGCTCATGATGGGGGTGGTGGTCGGGCTGGCTGCGACTGTGTTGGTGATCGGCGGCTCGTCGCGGCGATTGGTGCCGACCAAGCTGCAGAGCCTGGCCGAGCTGCTGGTGGATTTCATCCGGGGCATCATCCTGGACACGATGGGCAAGGACGGCATGAAGTTCTTTCCGCTGGTCGCGTCGCTCTTCGTCTTTATCCTCTTTTCCAACTTATTGGGGCTGATCCCCGGTTCCTATACGGTGACCAGCCAGATCATCGTGACGGCGGTCTTCGCCGTCTCGGTGTATGCGCTGAGCGTAGGTTTGGGCTTCGCGCTGCACGGAGTCAAATTCCTGGGCATCCTGGTGCCGCCGGGGACGCCGGGCTGGCTGCTGCCGCTGATGATCCCGATCGAGCTGGTCAGTCAGTTGGCCAGGCCGGTGTCGCTGGCCGTCCGGCTGTTCGCCAACATGACCGCCGGCCATACGATTTTGGGCGTACTGTTCGGCTTGGCGATCGGCGGAGGGCTGTTGATCGGCTGGCTACCGTTTGCCTTTACGATCGCGATGAATGCGCTGGAGGTCGGCATCGCCTTCATCCAGGCCTATATTTTCACGGTGTTGTCCTGTGTGTACTTGGGCGATGCGGTCACGCTGCATGGGCATGGTGACGCGCACGCGCATTAGCATACGCCATACGCTATCAGCCATCAGCTCATAGCTTTTCAAGGGAGGATCGAACGACAATGGATGCAGCAGCAGCGGCGTTGGTCGGAATGGGGTTGGCGGCTGCCGGGTTCGCCGGCGCCGGCGTGGGGATCGGGTACATCTTCGGCAAGATGATCGAGGCGGTCGCCCGCCAGCCGGAGGCCGAAGGGCGGGTCGGCAAATACATGTGGATCGGCTTCGCGCTGGTGGAGGCGATTGCGCTGTATGGGCTGGTGATCGCATTCATCATCATGGGCCTCAGAAAATAGGCGTGAGGCACGTGGCGAGAGGCGAGCGGCACGTGGAAAGATGGCCGCGTATCACCCCTGGCCTCTCACCCCTTGCCGCTTGCCGTCGGGAGTTCTATGCCACAGTTTGACACACACTTCTTTTCGTCGCTGATTTTCTGGGAAGTCGTCTCGTTCGGCATCCTGTTCTGGGTGCTGTGGAAGTTTGCCTTCCCGCCGATCCTGGAAACCCTTGAGGCGCGCGAGCGGAAGATCAGGGAGAGCTTGGAGCAGGCCGAGCGGCATCGCGCCGAGGCCGAGCGCAAGATGCAGGAGTACGAGGCCAAGCTTGCGGCGGCGGCCAAGGAGGCCGAAGCCCTGTTCACAGCGGCCCGGGAACGGGCGCAACGGGTGCAGGAAGACAACGAGCAGCGCTTGCAGGCCGATGCGGAGCGGATCAAAGGGGACGCGCAGCGGGAGATCGAGGCGGAACGGCGCAAGGCGATCCAGGACATCCGCAACCAGACGACGGAGCTGGCCCTGCTCGTGGCGGAGAAAGTCGTGGGCCGAAGCCTCAGCGATGCAGACCACCGCCGGCTGGCGGATGAAGCGCTTCAGGCCGTCGCCGACGCTTCTCGTAAGGGGTGAGGCGTCAGGCGTGAGGCGAATTTTTCAGGGCACGTAACCCCTTACGCCTTACCTTTCACGCCTCACGAGTTCCCACCGTCCCGCCGGTAGCCTCTCCGATCCAGCGTGACGGCTTCAAATCCCAGCGTACGGAGCTTGTTGGTGATCCGGGCCTGCATCGCGGGCTCGAACAACGCGGCCAGTTCGTCCTGTCCCACTTCCACCCTCGCCTCGCCGTTGCCATCACGGACCCGGACCTGCTTAAACCCCTCCTGCAACAGGACCGCCTCTGCCTGTTCGACGCGATGAAGCTGTTCCCTGGTAATGGGAACGCCGCGCGCAATCCGCGATGAGAGGCAAGCAGCCGCCGGCTTGTCCCAGTTCGAGAGGCCCAGTTCTTTCGCGAGGGCGCGGACCTCGTCTTTCGAGAGTGAGGCTTCCACGAGAGGGCTCCGGACTCCCCATTCTCTGGCCGCGAGGAGACCGGGCCGATCATCGTCCAGATCATCCAGGTTGGTGCCATCCACGATCGCGCCGAGCGTCAATTCCTGCCGGAGCTTGGCGAGCCCCTGGTAAAGGTCCGTCTTGCAGTGGTAGCAGCGGGTTGCATCGTTGCGCACGAAGTCGGAAATCTCAAGTTGGTCGGTCTCGAGGATCAGGTGGCGGACGCCGATCTGGACCGCAACCAGGCGGGCGGCTTCCAGTTCGGCTGACGGAAGAGTCGGGGAGACGGCCGTGACGCCCACGGCCTTGGAGCCCAACGTCTCATGGGCGACCTTCAGGACCAACGTGCTGTCGATGCCCCCCGAATAGGCAACCAGGACGGATTCCATCTCCCTTAGGAGGTGCTGCATTCTGTTCAGTTTGTCCGACAGCATAATCATTCTGTTGTGGCCAGTGATGGGTGATGGGTAAGAAGCGGGCTCTTCACTTATCACGCACCACGCTTTACGCTTCACGCCTCACGGTTGCTGCTTAACGTTCGCCTTGGCCTGATTGCCGACGACCACGAGGGCATAGCGGTCCGGGCGCAGATACTGCTTGGCGACCCGCAGGACGTCGTCCTTGGTGACCTTCTCGATCCAGCTCGGGTAGTGGGTGAAGTAGTCCAACCCCAGTCCGTAGAATTCCACCTGACTTAAGACCTCGGCCAGCTTCGCCGTGGTGTCGAAGCGAAGGGGAAAGCTACCCATAATATAGGCCTTGGCATCGGCCAGCTCCTCGTCCGTCACCGGGGCGTCCCGGATGCCGTTCAGTTCCTTGAGCACCCCGGTAATGGCCTGATTGGCCGTCTCGTTGCGGGTCTGGAGGCTGACGAGGAAAGCGCCCGGCATCAGCCGGGCATCGAACGCGCTGCCCACTCCGTAGGCCAAACCTTGCTTGTCGCGGATCGAATCCATGAGCCGGGACGAGAACCCTCCCGCGCCCAGGATATAGTTCATGACCGTCACGGCGTAGAAGTCGGGGTTCGTACGGCTGATCCCGACATGGCCCAGCATGATGGTGGCCTGTGTGAGGTCTTTCTCGATCAACCGGACGCTCGGCTTGTCGGCCAGGGCGGGGGCGCGGACGGCGCGGGGCGTCGGCGGGGCCTTTTTCCATGACGCAAAATGCTTGGCCACGAGCGTGCGAGCCTGCTCGGCCGTGATGTCTCCGACGATCGACAGGATGGTCTGGTTCGGCCGGTACTCGCCGGCGTAAAACGTTGAGAGGTCGGCCCTGGTGATCGTCGGCAGGCTGTGCTCCGTGCCGTTTACCGGCCAGCGGTACGGGTGGCCGTCGAACACAACCTCGTTGAAGGCCTTCCTGGCAATGAGGTCCGGCGCGTCCTTCTCGCTCGTGATCTCGCCGAGGATCTGGCTCCGGACTCGCGCCAACTCTTTGGGGGGAAAAGAAGGGTGGAGCAGCACATCGGCCAGGAGGTCGAACCCCAGCTCCGTGTCCTTTTTCAGAACCCGGGCCGACACCGTGGTGAAGTCCTCGTGGGCCTTGGCAGCGAGGGCCCCGCCCACGAACTCGATTTCCTCGGCGATCTGCTTGGCGTTGCGACGGGCGGTGCCCTCATCCAGCAGGTCGGCCACAAGGTTCGCCAGCCCGGATTTCCCCGGAGGGTCCTGGGCCGAGCCGGCTTTGATCAACGCGTGGAGCTGCACGATCGGCAGCGCCGGTTGCTCGACCACCAGCACGGTCATGCCGTTAGGGGTGACAAAGCGAACCGGGTTAATGTCCGCGGCCAAGGCCGACGTTGCAGTGATCAGGAAGCCTGCGAGCAGCAGGCTCATCACGCGGGGGAACGTCTGACCCCCTCGCCCCTCGCCCCTCGCCGCTCGCCTACGGTATCCGCTCAGCATCACCGGACCTCGCCGGCTTGGGCCGTTTGCTTGGTGGGGGGCGCCGGCAGCAGGATGCCGACTGTGCGGGTGTCCTGGACGAAGTAGCGCTTGGCGACCCGCTGGACATCCTGAGCCGTCACGCCCCTGATCCGTTCAAGGAACTGGCCCACGTGACGCCACCCAGCGCCGACCGACTCGGCTTCGCCCAGCAGCATCGCCTGGCGAAAGTTGGAATCCTGGCCGAACACGTAGGAAGCCTCGACCTGGTTCTTGGCTCGCTCAAGCTCCTTGGCGCTCGGCGGCTCGGCCTGTAGTTTGGCGATCTCGCGGTAGAGGACCTGCTCCACGTCTTCCACCTTCCGACCGGGCCTTACGACCGCATAGAAATAGAACAGCTCCGGGTCGGTCCGAAGCAGGCTATACTCGGCCCCCACCGCCAAGGCCTGCTTCTGCTCGTAGACGAGACTTCGGTAGAGCCGGGAACTCTTGCCGTGCGACAGGATGGATTCCAGGATCATGAGCGGATAGGAGTCAGTATCGGAAAAGTTCGGCGTTCGATAGCCGGCCATGACGAACGGAAGCTGCGCTTCCCGCTTGACGATGATTCGCCGCTCCCCCTTCTGCTCCGGCTCGGCCACGACCTGCTGCGGGGGCGTCGGTCCTTTGGGGATGGATTCGAACAGGCGCTTGATCGTGGGCAGCAGCGCGTCGGCCTTGATATCGCCGACCACGATCAAGGTGGCATTGTTCGGCACGTAATAGGTGTCGTAATGGCGCTTCAGGTCCTCGCGCGTCATGGCATTCAGGTCCGGAAACCAGCCGATGATCGGCCAGTGGTAGGGATGCATGAGAAAGGTTTGGGCGAAGAGGGATTCGACCAGGAAGGACTGCGGGTCGTCCTCCGTCCTGAGCCGGCGCTCTTCCTTGACCACCTCGCGTTCGAGCTGGAATTCCTTCTCATCCAGCAGCAATCCCCGGAGACGGTCCGCTTCCAGCTCCAGGGCCAAGGCCACCCGGTCCGCGGCCAGGTTCTCAAAATAGGCGGTGAAGTCCTGGCTCGTGAAGGCGTTGTCGTTGCCGCCGTTCTTACGGATCGTGCGCGAGAAGGTGCCTTTGGGATTCTGCGGGGTCCCCTTGAACATCATATGTTCCAACATGTGGGACAGCCCGGCCCGCCCCAGGACCTCGTTCCGGGAGCCGACCCTGTACCAGATCTGTACGGTTACGACCGGCGCCTTCGGCACTTCCACCAGCAGGACTTTGAGTCCGTTGTCCAGAATATATTCCCTGGGCTCTGCCGCGAGAACAGAACTGTGCCAGGCGAGCAGGAGGAGAAGGGAAAGAAGGAAACGGGCGCGGGCGATGGAATGCAGGCAAACGTTCATCATCAAGGTACTTCTAGCAACCGGCCCCAATCTGTGTCAAGGCGACTTGCTCGCGGGCTTGCGGAAGCTCGCCGAGCTGGCCGCAGGCGCCAAGGATGTCTCGGCCCTTGCTCTTGCGGACGAAGGTCGGAATGCCCGCCCGCTTCAGCACGGACTGGAAGCGCAGGACGGTCGCCTCTTCCGGCCGCTTGAAGGGGCTGGTGACGCGAACCCCCTCACCTTTATCCTCTCCCCCAAGATGGGGGAGAGGGGTGGGTGAGGGGGCGAGGGAAGATATCGTGATGGGAGCGGGCCGGCGTGAGGGGGAAAATTCGTTGAACGGAATCAAGTTGACCTTGCACCGGATGCCTCGAAGCAATTTGACAAGGCGTCTGGCGTCCTGCTCGGAATCGTTGACATGCGCCAGAAGCACATACTCGAAGGTCAGCCGGCGGCGGGGTGGAAGCGGATACGCCCGGCAAGCGGCGAGCAACGTCTCCAGCGGATGCAGCCGGTTGATGGCCGGCATGAGCTGGTCTCGCTGCTCGTTCGTCGTGGCGTTCAAGGAGATGGCCAGGTTGACTCCCAGGGGGGCGACGTCGTTCAAACGGGACGCAAAGCCGGCGGTGGAGAGGGTGATGCGTCGCACCGGGAAGGCCAGTCCCCATTGATCGTCGGTCAGTCTGGCGACGGCGGCGGCCACTGCCTCGAAGTTGGCGAGGGGCTCTCCCATACCCATCAGCACGAGGTTTGAAAGGGTTTCCCCTGCTTCGAGCCGGTCCAGGGCCGTGAGGACCTGGTCCACGATCTCGAAAGCCTTGAGGTTCCGCTTCAGGCCCATCCGGCCGGTCAGGCAGAAACCACAGTCGAGCGTACAGCCGACCTGGGTGGAGAGGCAGAGCGTGAGCCGGCTCGCCTCAGGAATCAGGACGCTTTCGACGACCAGCCCGTCCTCCAAGCTGATCAGAAACTTTCTGGTCCCGTCCTCGGATCGGAGGACCTGGCAGTCTTGTGACCGTCCAGCTACGGCCACGGCCTTGAGGCGATCCCGCTCCGCCTTGGAGAGGTCGGTCATCTGCTCGATGTCGCGGAGCCGTCCGCGGTAGAGCCAGCGGAGGATCTGCCAGGCCCGATACCGGGGCCAACCCAAGCCCTGCACGAGCCGCTGAGCCGACTCCAGATCGAGGCTCAGCAGGTTCATCGGTGAAGGGACACTGGCGGCGGATGTTGGTCGAGGAGCAGTCATGCGAGAGCCTAGCACAGGGCAAAATAGCCTGACAAGGAGCGGTAACACAAACGAGTTCTCAGTTTTCAGTGCTCAGTCATCAGTGTTCTGTTGCAACTGAGAACTGACAACTCAACACTGGCGACTGCCCGGCTGTGGTATGTGGTATAATGGGCGCACTGCATGGACCCATTCACCAGTGAAGGCTTGCCGGCCGTGCGGTTTCCACAGCGAGCCATCCTTGCCCTGTCTCTTCTAGCGATACTCCTCATCCTCTCAGGTCCCCCCTCTGCGCTGTCTGATCAAGCGGAAGGGGCCTGCGAATCAGCGGAAGACTGTTTCCGCGCAGTGGTGACTCAAACACCACCGGCCAATGGAAGCCTGGGCCGCATGGATCGGGTGCAGGCAGTGCAGCTCGCCGTTGGACGGTTGAAAGAACTCCAAGAACAGTACGCGGGATCGGTCTGGGCCAGGCGCGCCGGCCTGCTGATGGGGCTGCTGCTGAGCGAGCGGGACCCCGCCGCCGCGCTTCTTTACCTGAGAGCCGCGCAACGGGATTTCCCCGTCCTGGAGGACTATATCCGGCTGTGGATGGCGGACGCCTGGCTGAAGACAGGCGAGGCAGTCCGGGCCGCGGCCTTGTTCGAGTACGTCCCGGAGGCGGTGCCGGACACGCTCCTGGTGAACCGCGTGGCCTATCGAGGAGGGGAGGCCTGGTACAAGGCCGAGCAATGTCAGCCGGCGATGGAACTGCTGGGCCGGGCCATCGCCGGTGCGCCGCAAGATCCCTCCGCTCCCGCCGCGCTGATAAACCTGGCGGACTGCCAACTGCGCGACAATCGATCGGCGGAGGGGCTCGCCTCGCTCAGGCAGGTCTGGGTCCGGTATCCCCAGGCGCCTGAGGCGCGCGAGGCTTCCTTGCGGCTGGCGCGGATCGCGGGGGAAGCAAGCTGGCGTCCCTCCCCCGATGATCAGTTCGGTCGGGCCCTCTCGTTCCTGAATCTCTCCCTGCACGAGGAGGCGGTGGAGGCCCTCCAGAAATTTCTGACTTCCTCGCCGACCCATCCGAAACGAAGCGAGGTCCGGCTCAAGCTCGGCACGGCCCTGGTTCGCCTGAAACGCTACGAACAGGCCCGGCAGGTCTTCCATGACCTGGCCTCGGAGCGTCTTGCTGAGTCGGATGAGGCCGCGGTCTGGCTGGCCCGGGTCTATCTCAGACAAGGGGAGGGGGAGAAATTGCTGGCCCTGCCCCAATCCTTGCCGTCCCTGTCCCTGTCGAATGGACAGAAGGCTGCGATTCAAATGCTGGGGGGGCTGTGGCTGGAAGATCAGAGTCGGTATGATCAGGCGCTTGCCCGGTACCGGCAGGTGGCCCGAAACGGAGAGGGGAACGGACAGAGGACGGAGGCCTTGTGGCGCATCGGCTGGATACACTATCGCACCGGTCATCTGGCTGAAGCCCGCGAGACCTTCCGGGAGTTGCTCGCGGGTCAGGAGGACGGGCAGATTGCGCCGCAAGCCCTCTACTGGCTGGCAAGAACCCTCGACCGTCAACAAGATCGCCAGGCCGCCGAGATCTACCTCAAGCTCTGTCGGCAATACCCTTTCACCTACTACTGTCAACTGGCGCAGAACCGGACTCCGTTGCCGGACTTGCTGCCGGTTTCCGTTGCCGCCGCACCGTCGGATCAGCCCATATCCCCTGTCCCAGCAGGAGGGGGCCCCGCGGACGCCCCTCCCGCACCCACGGAGGGACGGTCAGAGGTGCTGCGGGATCTGCACTATCAAAAGGCCGTGGAACTGAAACTGCTGGGGCTGGATCAAGAGGCGGCCAAGGAGTTGGCCTGGTTGATCGAGCGCTATTCCAAAGACCGAGCGACGCTGATTGATCTCTCAGCCCTGCTCAGCGAGGCCGGCGCCTACTACCATGCCCTCCGCGTGGCTCGGGTGCACTTCCGCGACAGTTTGGAACAGGGAGGCGACTCGGTCCCGTGGGCCTTGTGGGGTATAGCCTATCCGACCGTCTACCTGCCGACGATCCGTGTCTATGCCGGGGGCGCCGTGGACCCCTATCTCGTCGCCGCCATCATTCGCGAGGAGAGCCAGTATGACGCGCGCGCCGTCTCGCGGGTGGGAGCGGTGGGCCTGATGCAGGTCATGCCGGCGACGGCCCAGGCGGTGGCGAAGAAACAGGGGTTCGTCGAGGTCGGACGCGATGAGCTCTTCGATCAGGAGACCAACATCCGGGTCGGGGTCCGCTACCTGGACCAGTTGCTCCAGCAGTTTTCCGGCAATGTCATGCAGGCGGTCGCGGCCTACAACGCCGGGCCGCAGGCGGTGGCGGGCTGGATTGAAAAAAACGGGAGCAAAGAACCGGATGAGTTCGTCGAAATGATCCCCTATCAGGAGACCCGCCAATACGTGAAGCGGGTCCTCCGCAGCTATCGCGAGTATCACCGGTTGGGCGGCAGCGCCTGCGCGGCCGGCGTTCTTGACAAGGTCTGTTGAAGCTCCTATAAGAAGCTCTCAGCTAAGAAGTTGTCGGCTATCAGCATGCGGCTCTCAGATGGAGCTGGTGACTGAAGGCTGAGAGCTGATGGCTTCTGGAGAGTTTTTATGGCCCTGGATAAGATGGAAGCCCTCGAGACGCGCGTGCGGGGGCTGGTTGAGATGGTGCAGCAGCTCAAACGCGCCAACGCGACGCTGCAAGAAGAGCTGCGAGCGGCGCGGGAACGGCTGGTGAGGCAGGATGAGCTGAGCCAGCGATGGAAGGAGGAGCGGGCCGGCATCAGGATACGGATCGAAAAGGTCTTGGGTGAAGTGGATTCCCTCGAATGTATCGAGGAATCAAAGGAGATTTCACTGGAGGCAAAGTAACTCTCCGCTCACGGTAAAGGTGAAGTTATCAGCCCTCAGTTTTCGGTTCTCAGTTTCCTGACTGAAGACCGATAACTGAAAACTGACCACTCTCTAGCAAGCTTGGTATGGAGGTGACACTTGACTAAGACCACGGAGGTCGAGATCTTTGGCCAGCGATACACCATCAAAGGCGACTCCGACGAAGATTACATCAGGCGGGTGGCTGCCTACGTGGATGAACAGATGCAGAATTTGGCCCAGGGGATGAAGACGGCTACTCCGACGAAGGTCGCGGTGCTGGCGGCGATCAACATCGCGCATCAGCTCTTGCAGACGGAGCAGCGTCGGCAACAGGGAGAGGAGGACGTCGAGCGGCGTGCGCTTTCCCTGATGGAGTCCATCGAGGAGCACCTACAGCCGGCCAGAAAACGTTGAGCTTGCAATGCCTTGAGGTATCTGATACGGTATTTCCGAACTCGATCAGGGGAACCTGAGCGGGGGCAGGAAGGATAGCGCGGTTCGGGCGACGACAATTCAAGAGGCACGGGACAAGCTGGGGCAGCCCAGCGTGACGAACGAGATGAAGGGTCTGTTTCTTGTCGGAACTTGGCTGAGGGGTTGAGGAGTGGTGCTGAAAGAGACCGCAGCGTGGCCGGTACTTAAAATAAACGGGCCAGGCGGAGAAGGCTCGTTGAGCGAAAGGCCGGCGGTCTTTCCCAGTTGGGTGAGGGGGCGTTCGGATCATGCCTTGAGTCGACAATGAGCGTTGCTGTGGCTCAGGAGCGAGTCCTCCCCTGCCAGCGATCGTCCGTTGACCACTCCGATTCTCTCGTTCAGTGACCGTTCGTTCGAGTCCTTTCCGGGCCTCTCGTTAGCGCCGCCTCTTCGATGATCTAGCCTCTAGCCGCGTCCAGCCGCCCGCTGCCGTCCCTGATTCTACCTGAACGATCGAGCCAGGCTGAAACGTTCGACGCCCGGTTCGACGGATAGAAACCCGAAGGGGGTGGGGACCATTGTGACGACCATCGCTGCATATGTGATCGTGGCCGTTCTGGGAGCCCTGGTGGGGATCGGCGTCGCTGCGGTGCTCCGCCGACGGGCGCTCGAGGCCAGCCGCATCCAGGCGGACGAGCAGGCCCACCACATCGTCCAGGGGGCCGAGCGGGAAGCGGAGAATCTGGTCAAGGAAGCCAAGCTGGAAGCCAAGGGCCTGCTGTTTCAGACGAAAGCTGACCTTGAGAGGGAGCAGAAGGAGCAACGGTCGGAACTGGCCGGGCAGGAGAAGCGGCTGCTCCAGCGTGAAGAGAACCTGGACCGGAAGGTCGGCGCGATTGAGAAGCGCGAAGCGGAGACGCAAAAACGCGAGCAAGCGCTGTCCAAGCGCGAAGAGGCCATCGCGGCCAAGGAGACGGCCTGTGATCGTGCCGTCAGGGAGCACCGACAGGCTCTGGAGCGGGTGGCCGGCATGACGGTGGAGGAGGCCAAGCGGCATCTTCTGAGCGAGATCGAGAGCGAGGCCCGGCTGGATGCAGCCGGTCTGGCCAAGCGCATCATCGACGAAGCGAGGGAAAACGCCGAGCGCGAGGCGCGGGAGATCATCGCCCGGTCCATCCAGCGGGTGACCAGAGACTATGTGTCGGAGGCGACGATCTCAGTGGTGCAGATTCCCAACGACGGCATGAAGGGACGCATCATCGGGCGCGAAGGGCGCAATATCCGCGCGATCGAAGCCGCGACGGGTATCGACCTGATCATCGATGAGACGCCGGAGGCCGTCATCATTTCGGGGTTCGATCCGCTCCGCCGGGAGATCGCCAAGGTGTCGTTGGAGCGGCTCATGCAGGACGGCCGCATTCATCCCACGCGGATCGAGGAGATCGTCGAGAAGGTCAAGACCGACCTGGATAAGCTGATGGTCGAAGAAGCCGAGAAGATCATCTTCGAGGTCGGCCTGTCGGATTTCAGTCCCGAGCTGGTCAAGATTCTGGGTCGGCTCAAGTTTCGGACCAGTTACGGACAGAACAATCTCTACCATGCCCGCGAAGCCGCCTATATTTGTGGCATCATGGCGTCCGAGTTGGGCCTGGATGTGAAGCTGGCCAAGCGCGGGGCGCTGCTTCACGACATCGGCAAGGCGGTGAGTCACGAAGAAGAAGGCCCCCATGCCATGCTGGGCGCGGATCTCGCCAAACGGTACGGAGAGTCGCCCAAGGTGGTGAACGCGATTGCGGCCCACCACGAACAGGTGGAGCCGATCTGCCCGGAAACGGTCTTGGTGGCGGCGGCGGAAGCCCTGTCGGCTGCCAGGCCGGGCGCGAGGCGAGAGGCGCTGGAGTCCTACGTCAAGCGGCTGGAGAAACTGGAATCCCTGGCCGTCGGGTTCAAGGGGGTGCAGAAGGCCTACGCGATCCAGGCCGGACGAGAGATCCGGGTGATCGTCCGGCAGGATGAGATCAGCGACGCGGAGTCCGCCACCATGTCGCGGGAGATGGCCAAGAAGATCCAGGAGGAGTTGACCTATCCCGGCCAGATCAAGGTGACGGTGATCCGGGAAAGCCGGTTCGTGGACTACGCAAAGTGAAAGCCGACAAGTGACAAGCAATCAAGTAACAAGCAATCAAGTAACAAGTAGGAACGGGTCCTTATTAGCTTGTCAACTTGCGACTTGTCAGCTTGCTAACTTGCCATGAAAGTTCTGTTCATCGGCGACATCGTGGGAGAGCCGGGCCGCCGGGCTGTTGCCAGGACTCTGCACAAGGTGGTCGCCCAGCATGCGGTGGACCTGGTCTTCGGCAACGGTGAAAACGCCGCGGCGGGGTTCGGGATCACGCCGGAATTGGCGCAGGAGCTGTTCGAGTTGGGGCTGTCGGTGATCACGACCGGCAACCATGCGTGGGACAAGAAGGAGGCGGTGGACTTTTTCCGCCACGAGCCGCGCCTCTTGCGCCCGGCTAACTATCCGGAAGGGGTGCCGGGCAGCGGCAGCATCGTGGTGGAGACTGCGGGAGGGGACAAACTCGGCGTGCTGCAGCTTATGGGGCGCGTATACATGCCGGCCCAGGTGGATTGTCCCTTTCAGGTCGCCAGGCGGGAGGTGGCGCGTCTCAAGCAGGAGACCCGCGCGATCATTGTCGATATGCACGGGGAAGCCACCTCGGAGAAGATGGCGATGGGGCACTTCTTGGACGGAGAGGTCACGGCGGTCGTCGGCACCCACACGCACGTCCAGACCGCCGATGAACAGATCCTACCCAAGGGCACCGCGTACTTGACCGACATCGGCATGACCGGCCCCGTGCACTCGGTGATCGGCATCAAGAAGGAACTGGCCATCGAGAAGTTTTTGACGCAAATGCCGCGCCGCTTCGAGGTGGCCTCGGGCCCGGCGGTCTTGAGCGCCGTCCTGATCGAGCTGGACGGCACACTAGGCAAGGCGGTCAGTATCCAGCGCCTTCGAATCCCGGACTAGTGTCCTGTCTCAGACGCCTTTATTGACACGTAATGCGTGACGCGTCACGGATGACGAGAGACGGGGACGCCCAGCCCCGCCGAATTCTCACCGTCAGCGAGATTACCACGCTTGTGCGGGACCGGCTCGAGCGGGCGTTCCCCGACCTCTGGATTGAGGGCGAGGTCTCCAATCTCAGAACCCCCTCCTCCGGCCACCTCTACTTTACCCTCAAGGACCAGGCCAGTCAGCTCAGGGTTGTGCTGTTCCGTCCCGGCGCGCAACGTCTCCGGTTTTCCCTGCGGGAAGGGTTTCAAGTCATCGTCCGCGGGCGCCTGACCGTCTATGAGCCCAGGGGCGAGTACCAGGCGGTGCTGGACTATGTGGAGCCCAAAGGGGTTGGTGCCCTCCAGCTTGCTCTGGAACAGTTGAAGGAGAAGCTGGCCCGAGAGGGCCTCTTCGACGAGTCCCGCAAGAGGCCCTTGCCCTTCCTGCCGCAACGGGTCGGCATCGTGACCTCTCTGTCCGGTGCGGCTCTCCACGACATGCTGGTGGTGCTGGGACGGCGCTGCCCCTCCCTCGACGTGCTGATCTGTCCGGTGCCGGTCCAGGGAGAAGGCGCGGCGCTGCAGATCGCGAAGGCGATCCGCTTGCTCGGCTCATCCGGCAAGGTGGATGTCATGATCGTCGGCCGGGGAGGCGGGTCGCTGGAGGATCTCTGGTGCTTCAACGAGGAAGTGGTCGTGCGTGCGATCGCCGCCTCACCGGTGCCGGTGGTGTCGGCGGTAGGCCACGAGATCGACTACACGTTGGCGGACTTTGCCGCGGACTACCGGGCCCCGACTCCGTCGGCGGCGGCCGAGGCGGTCGCCCCGGTGCTCGACGAATTGGTACGGACCGTCGGGGATCTCAGGGCTCGCCAGGAGCGAGGGCTGACCATGCACCTGGCGCTCCTCCGGCACCGGGTGGAAAGGATGGATGAAACCCTGTCGGTTCAGATGCTGCCGATTCAGGGGCATGCGCAGCGACTGGACGAACTGGTGGGTAGCATTGGCTGGTCCCTGCGCCACTCGCTCTCGGTCGTTCGGCAGCGGGTCATGGCCGCCGGGCATGATCTGCGACTGTCCAGCCCCCTATCGCGAATCAGGGGCGCCGCGGCGCTGGTTCCGCAACTGGTCAAGCGCATCGGGCAAAGCGCCCACTCGGTTCTGTCTTTTCGACGCCAGGCGGTCCGGTCGCTCGTGGCGACGCTGGACAGCTTGAGCCCCCTGGCGATCCTGGCGCGTGGGTACAGCATCCTGCAGACCGTGCCGGAAGGGGCTGTGGTGCGGCGGGCGGGGGATGTGACCGTGGGCACGGACGTGCGCGCGCGGCTGGCGGAAGGCCAGCTTCTGTGCAGGGTCCGGGACGTGTTGCCGGAACGGTGAACCGCATTATTCATGACGGTTCGTCGCGTTCCACCCGTTGCAGTGAAAGAGCAACGGGTACCCGGGGCCGCGTCACGTTGCACCCATTGCAATCTTGGAGCAATGGGTGCCCAGCAGAAGCGTTCATGAATAATGCGGGGCAAAAGCTTGACCCTGCTTGCTGCCACGGTATAATGGCACCCTCATCGGACATCAGGAGGCACGTCGGTGGCCGTGTTGAAATTTGAAGAAGCGATGGCCAGGCTGGAGACCATCGTATCCGAGCTGGAAAAGGGAGACCTGCCGCTGGATCAGTCGCTGAAGATCTTCGAGGAAGGCGTCAAACTGTCCAAGACCTGCCTCAAGATGTTGGATGATGCAGAGCGGAAAGTTGAAGTTCTCATCCAAGACAAGGACGGGAAGAAGCGATTGCGCGCCTATACCTTCGATGATGAAGAAGCGGATGAGCCTTCTCCATCCGCGTGAGCTTCAGTCGCCCTTGCCTGCCCTCTCGTCGGAAGCTTCCCGGTTCCCCATGGTTCACAAAGCTCCGTCGGTTCGAGAACGGCGAGAACGATTGGATTGCGCGCTGGTCGTGCGCGGGCTCGCGGAGAGCCGCGAACAGGCCGCCAGGCTGATTCTGGCCGGGGCAGTGAAAGTGGATGGAGTTCCGGCCGACAAGCAGGCCAAGCTCGTGCCGGCCGGCGCCACGATTGAGGTGACGCACCGGGCCGATCCCTTCGTGAGCCGGGGCGGAGGGAAGCTGGCGGCGGCGTTGGACGCGTTCACGGTGGACCCGAGCGGGCTGGTGGCGATGGACGTGGGGGCGTCCACCGGCGGATTTACCGATTGCCTTCTCCAAGCCGGTGCCAGCCGGGTCTATGCGGTGGATGTGGGCTATGGACAACTGGCCTGGCGGTTGCGGCAGGACCCACGGGTGATCGTCTTGGAGCGGCGCAACATCCGCTACCTTGAGCGTTCGGCCGTTCCGGAGCCGGTGGATCTGGCGGTGATCGATGTCTCCTTCATCTCGCTGCTCATCGTGTTGCCCTGCGTGGTCCGATTCCTTGCTGAGCCCGCCACGGTGATCGCTTTGGTGAAGCCCCAGTTTGAGGTCGGCAAGGGCCAAGTGGGTCGAGGTGGGATCGTGCGGAGCGAGGACCAGCGTCGGGCCGTGACCGAGAAGATCCTGGCCTGCGCCGCCGACCTGGGCTTGAATAAGTTAGGGGTGCTGGATTCTCCGATACCGGGGCAAAAGGGCAATCGAGAGGTCCTGGTCGGGCTGCGTCGGGCGGCCGGCGGGCCGTCCGGTTAAGAGAAGAGAGTCCGCGTCAAACGGGCAACATGGAACGGGACGGCTGCACACTGGTGACGGGCGGGGCCGGATTTATCGGCTCGCATGTCGTGGAGGCGCTCCTGGCGCGCGGTGAGCGGGTTGTCTGCGTGGACAACTTTGACTCGTTCTATGACCCGGCCATCAAGCGGGCCAACCTGCGCGCCGTCGCGTCTCACGAGCGCTTGGCCCTGGTCGAAGCCGATATCAGGGACCAAGGGGCTATGGCGGGGCTCTTCGAGACCCACCGGGTCAATCGGGTCTTTCATGCGGCGGCCCGTGCCGGAGTGCGGCCGTCCTTGGCGGATCCCTTGCTCTACGAAGACGTGAACGTTCGCGGGACCATCACGCTGCTGGAAGCGGTTCGGCGCCGGCCGATTTCCGCGTTTGTGTTTGCTTCTTCTTCCTCGGTGTACGGAGGTCTGACCACGGTGCCCTTCTCGGAAACCGCCGTTGTGAACCGTCCGATCTCTCCTTACGCGGCGACGAAGCTGGCCGGAGAGGTGATCTGCCATACCTACCACCACCTCTACGGCCTGCCCGTCACCTGCCTCCGGTTTTTCACGGTGTACGGCCCTCGGCAGAGGCCTGAGATGGCCATCCATCAGTTTGTGCGCCTCATTGAGGCGGGGCAGCCGGTGCTGATGTTCGGCGACGGGAGCGCCAAGCGCGACTTCACCTACATCGACGACATTGTGCAGGGCATCCTGGCGGCGCTCGATCAGCCGTTCCCGTACGAAATTTTTAATCTGGGCGAGTCCGAGACCATCGAGTTGCGGGCCCTCATCCGGTTGATCGAACAGCACCTGGGAAAGAAGGCGCGCATCGAGCGCTTGCCCGCTCAGCTCGGCGACATGCCGGTGACCTATGCCGATATCACGAAGGCCAGAACCCTGCTGAAGTACCGGCCCAGCACACCGGTCAAAGACGGGGTCCAGCGGTTCGTCGAGTGGTTCAGGGACAAGCGGGGCGGCACATGAAGGAGTGCGCATGAAGATTCTGGTCACGGGCGGAGCCGGGTTCATCGGGTCCCATCTGGTGGATCGTCTGGTCCAGGAAGGACACCAAGTCGTGGTGGTGGACGACCTGTCCACGGGGAAACGCAGGAACTTGAACCGCTCGGCTGAGTTTTACAAGCTGGACATCCAGAGCTCCCGGCTGGAGCGTATCTTCAGAAATGAACGACCGGCGATGCTCATGCACCTGGCCGCCCAGATGGATGTCCGTCGGTCGGTGGAGGACCCTGTCTACGATGCCCGGGTGAACATTCTGGGGACCTTGAATGTGCTGGAGCAGGCCGTCCGGCACGGAATTCGGAAGGTCGTCTTTGCGTCGTCGGGCGGGGCGATCTACGGGGAACAAGAAGCCTTTCCTGCGCCGGAATCCCACCCGACCCATCCGGCCTCGCCGTATGGGATCAGCAAGCTGAGCGGCGAGCATTACCTGGACTACTACCAAAAGGTCAGCGGGATCCAATACGCAAGCCTGCGGTACGCCAATGTCTACGGACCGCGCCAGGATCCTGAGGGGGAAGCGGGGGTGGTCGCGATCTTCACGCAGAAATTACTGAGCGGGGAGCAACCCATCATCAACGGGAACGGCCGGCAGACGCGGGATTTTATCTATGTGGACGATGTGGTCGAGGCCAACTTGGCGGCGATGGGCAAGGAAGCGCAGGGAACCTATAATGTGGGGACGGCAGAGGAGACGTCGATCAACGAAGTCTTTCGGATCCTGGCAGGCCAGATCAATCCCGCCTGCAAGGAACTGCACGGGCCGGCCAAGAAGGGCGAGCAAATCCGCAGCGTCGTGGACAGTACCAAGCTGAGGCGCGAACTGGGATGGGAGCCGAGGGTGTCCCTTCAAGAAGGACTCGCCCGAACCGTTGAATTCTTCCGAGGGCTCGGTACATGAGCCGGACAGCCTTGCCCGTGCTTCTTCCCTCGCGGTGCGTCAGCGGTATCGCGGGACCGTAGGATCGACTTGGAGGGACCAGGCGTCGATGCCGCCCACGAGGTTTTTCACATTCTTGAATCCCTGCTGGAGCAGAAAACCGGCCGCGTCGCCGCTCCGCATCCCATGGTGGCAGTAGGCCACAATTTCTGCCTCGCGGTCGAGTTGGTTGAGTGACTGGGGAATGGTGCCCAGCGGGATCAGGACCGACCCGTTGATCTTCGCCAGGGAATGTTCCCAGGGTTCCCGGACATCCAGTAGGAATATCTTCTCGCCCTTGTCCAGGCGATTTTTTAACTCTTGCGGGGTAATTGTAAAGCCCATATATCCGGCCTCCATACCGAGCTTGCTAGAACCCGGCACTTCGATCATACGTGCCGGGAGAAGCTTTTTGCCACCAGTAGGCTTAAATTCTTCAAGCTTGCTTGAACCGCCGCGTTCGATCAAATCGCGGCGGATAGTTACTTTGCCGCCAGTAAATATCAACCAAGCTGGGAGGGTATCATAAGCCCCTGTTTTCTCCTCTGTCAACGCGACAGGAGGGCTGTTTTCCTGAGTGGAGCCGGAGCCTCAAAAGAGTGTCAGGGAAGTCTGCCGGAGGACCGTCAAAGGGCTGATGTTCGACCGGACCCTAAGGAATGACGCGGCAGAATGTTGACCGGCAGGTCTGAAATTGCCCACTACAGTGTGGGAATTTTGCTCAATTTACGGGTCAAAATAAAACTCAATGACCACGTAACTGATTGAATTTACGAATGATCATTCCATTTACGAGAAAGCGGTCGGCATGGAAGTTGCTGGCTATACCTACAGAGGGAGAGAAAGAGGAATGGGCACTATCAAGAGCTATTGAGTTTCACGAGGTGCGAACCGATAAGAAGAGAGGCGGGTTATGAATCGGGAGGCTGGGAAGGCCGTATGGAGATCGTTGGATGGCTAAGGCGACCGACGAGATCGTCGTGTTTGTCACCGCTTCGTCTGAAGAGGAAGCGGCTAGGATCGGTCGCAAGGTTGTGGACGCCGGCCTTGCCGCCTGCGCCAATATCGTACCCCGCGTTCGGTCGATTTTCCGCTGGCAGGGAGCGGTTTCGGATGAACAGGAGTCGCTGATTATCCTGAAGTCACGGGCCGGCCTCTTTGAAAAACTTGCGTCAACGGTCAAGGGGCTTCACAGTTACCAGGTGCCGGAGATCATCGCGCTGCCGATTCTGAAAGGGGCGGCTGATTATTTGAAGTGGATAGGGGCGGAAACAGGTAAGTCAAAGAAATAATGTGTCTTTTCGATAATTCCTTGACCGAGCCATGAGGTTTCAGTACACTAGGCCCCCTGTGTCGGAAAACCAAGCGAGAGAGTCAGGATTATGAACCAGCCCAATGATGCCTACACCATTGTGATCTTCAGGGGCGCGACGGCAAAGCCCCTGCGGTTCAGCTTCCCGCGGGCCATTGTAAAACGAGCCGTCATTCTCGGGGTCTTCTTGGTCCTGGCTGAACTGGCCCTGCTCTCCCAGTACGTCGTCCAGACAGGCGAAGTCTGGGAGCTGCAAGCGATCAGGCAGGAGCTGCTCAGCGCCCGCGAGCGGACTTCTGAATTTTCTACGGCCCTGGAGGATTTGAAGCGGCGCGTCCTAGCCATGAAGGAAGTGAACGAAAAGTTGCGGGTTATGCTGGGGATCGAGTCGCTGAAGCCGGAGGATTATCTGAACGGACAGGGAGGCGAGGAGACCCCGCTGGTGGAGGGTGATGGCCTGAATGCCGGAGCCGATGGCAAGGGATCAGTTGGGGCATCGGGAGAGGGGGCATCGGAAAAATCAGACCCGAAGGCCGCGGATGAAGCCAGAGGCTTGGAGAAAGACCTGGTCAATAAAGTCCAGCAGAAAATCGCCTGGTTGCAGAATGAAGCCGTCTTTCAGGAACGAACCCTCGAGGAATTGACCGAGGCGGCGAAGGAGCGGTCCGTTCGCTGGGCCTCCACTCCCTCCGTCTGGCCGGTCAAGGGCTGGGTGACCTCGGGCTTCGGTCTGAGAATTTCCCCCTTCACCGGCCAAAGGGCGGTCCACGATGGTCTCGATATTGGGGCCGCGCCCAGTGCCCCGGTCCATGCTCCGGCTGGCGGCCATGTCACCGTGGCCGGATTTGACGCCAAGATGGGCAACGTGATTGCCATCGACCACGGCTATGGCTTTGAGACGCAATACGGCCACCTGTCCAAGATGCTGGTCAAACCGGGACAGAGGGTCAAGCGTGGAGATGTGGTCGGATTGGTCGGCAGCACGGGCCTCTCGACGGGGCCGCACCTCCATTACATGGTGAAGGTCAACAACCATCCTGTGAACCCGCAGCGGTATATCCTGGATTAGACCCCTTCCGGTTCCTGTTCGGACCCCATCCTCGACTCCTTCTCGCCATTTCTTCAAAACCATTCTGCTGTCTCCTGCCCGGCCGGGGTTGAGGGCTGTGCTATACTGTGCCCCGCTCTGCGCGGGACCGTCAATTCCAGGGTACCAAGTGACCAAGTTGGAGGCCGGTTGTGAACGATCTTGAACTGGCTCGATCGGTGACGCCGCGTCCTATTTTGCAAGTCGGCGAGGATCTTGGTCTGCTGGCCGATGAACTGGTCCCCTATGGTCGATTCAAGGCCAAGGTGCCCTTAGCGGCTCTGGATCGGTTGGCAGACCGCCCGGTCGGCCGGTACGTGGTGGTGACGGCCATCAATCCGACTCAGTTGGGGGAGGGCAAAACCACCACCTCGATCGGGCTGGCCATGGGGCTCAGCCGGCTGGGCCATCGGTCGGTGGTCACGCTCCGCCAACCCTCCTTAGGGCCTGTCTTTGGAATCAAAGGCGGAGGAGCCGGAGGGGGAAAAGCCCAGGTCATTCCGATGGAGGACATCAACCTGCACTTGACCGGGGATGCCCATGCAGCGGCCTCCGCGCACAACCTCCTGGCGGCCTTTGTGGACAACCATCTCTTTCACGGAAACAGCCTCAACCTGGACCAGGCGCGCATGACTTGGCCGCGGGCGATGGGCGTGAGCGACCGGGCTCTCAGGCGGGTGGTCGTCGGCTCGGCCGGCAAGCCGGATCGTGACGGGGAATTCGTCATGACCGAAGCCTCCGAGGTGATGGCGATCCTGGCTCTTGCGGTGAACCTGAAGGACCTCCGCCTCCGGCTCGGCCGCATCCTGGTGGGGTTCACCAAAGAGGGGAAGCCGGTGACCGCCGAGGACCTCACGTGCGCGGGTGCCATGGCCGCACTCTTGCGGGACGCCCTGTGTCCAAATCTCGTGCAAACGCTGGAGGGGACGCCGGCCCTGGTCCACACGGGACCCTTCGGCAACATTGCGCATGGGAACTGCTCCGTCCTCGCCGATCAACTGGCCCTCCGCTGTGCCGACTATGTCGTGACCGAGGCGGGCTTCGGGAGCGATCTGGGGGTGGAAAAGTTCTTTCACATCAAGTGCCGGGCTTCCGGGCTCCGTCCCCAGGCAGCGGTGATCGTGGCGACCCTCCGGGCCTTGAAGCTCCATGGGGGCGGCGGGACGATCAAAGCAGGCCGCGCGGAGAGGCCGCTCCCTTCCGGCCTGATCGGACCGAACCGGGAAGCCTTGACCAGAGGGCTGGCCAACCTGGAGCAGCACATTGCCAACGTGCGGGCGTTCGGCGTGCCGGCGGTGGTGGCGGTCAATGCGTTTCGGGATGATCCCGAGGAGGAACTCCAGTTGGTGAAGAACTGGGCCGCGTCGGCCGGCGCAGCGGGCGCAGCCGTCGCGACCCCCTATGCAGACGGCGGCAAAGGCGCGGAGGAGTTGGCGCATGCGGTGATGGCGGCTTGCGATCAGCCTTCTGCCTACGCCCCGCTCTACGATGATGCGGCGCCGATCAAGCAGAAAATCGAGACGGTCGCGCGTCGGATGTACGGCGCGGCCGGGGTGCGGTATGCAGAGCAGGCGGAATCGCAGATCGAGCAGGCCGCGAGGCTGGGCTTCGGGCGGTTCCCCGTCTGCATGGCCAAGACCCCCCTCTCGCTCTCGCACGATCCGGCGTTGAAGGGCCGACCCTCGGGGTTCACCTTGCCCGTCAAGGAGCTTCGGATTCTGGCCGGTGCGGGATTCCTGACCGCCGTCTGCTCCGGCATCCAGCTCATGCCGGGGCTGCCCAAGAACCCGGCGGGCGAACGGATCGACCTGGACCCGGAGACGGGCGAGATCGTGGGACTGTCCTGAAGATAGGCGAGAGGCGAGTGGCATGGGGGAGGAATTGAGACCACGTGCCTCTCGCCCCTAGCCACTTGCCAGCGCGTCAGCGTTGCTTGAGGTACTTGAAGAATTCCGAGTCCGGGCTCATGACCACGGTCGAATTGCCGGCGAAGCTCTTCTTGTAGGCTTCCATCGAGCGGGTGAACTCGAAGAACTTCGGATCTTGGCGGTAGGCAGACGCGTAGGTCTTGAAAGCCTTGGCATCACCCTCGCCCCGCAGCGCCTCCGAGGTCTTGTAGGCTTCCGCCAGGATGATCTCCCGGTCCTTCTCCGCCTCGGACCTGATCTTCTGCGCTTCCTCGGCTCCCTCGGCTCGATACTGCTTGGCCTGGCGCTCCCGTTCGGCCTGCATGCGGGCGAAAACCGCCTTCTCGTTCTGCTCGGGCAGGTCCGCCCGCTTGATCCGTACGTCCTGGATCTCGATGCCGTAGACCGCGGCCTTCTCGTTCGCGCGTTGGGTCACCACCGCCATGACTTCAGACCGCGTCTTGGACACGATGTCCGAGAGATCATGGCGTCCCACTTCCACCCGCAACTCGGAATAGATGATGTCGTCCAGCCGCCGCAAGGCTCCCCGCTGGGTCTGGAATGCCTGGTAGACCTTCAAGGGATCGGTGATGCGCCATTTGGCGAAGTTGTCGATCAGGAGGGTCTTCTTGTCCTGGGTGATGACTTCCTGGGCCGAGGAATCATAGTCCAACAGGCGCTTGTCGAAGTAGGTCACTTCCTCGATGAAGGGCATCTTGACCTTGAGGCCCGGCTCGGTGATGTTTCGCTGGGGCTTGCCAAGCTGGACCACGATGGCGGTCTGGGTAATGTCCACGATGAAGAGGGGCGACGCGCCGAGCACGAACAGCAGCACGACGATCGTAGTCAATCCAATCAGAAGATTCTGTTTGGTCATGGCGTGGACCTCTTCTCCTCGGCGGCCGCTGGAGCCTTGGGCGCTTTCTGGAGCCGGTCGAGCGGCAGGTAGGGGAGCAGCCGGTCGCCGGCCTTGCCATCGATGATGATTTTGTCGACGCCCGCCATCACCTCTTCCATCGTTTCGATATAAATGCGCTTGCTGATGATCTCCTTGGCCTGGTCATATTCCTTGAGCGTCTTCAGAAAGCGGTTGGCTTCGCCCTCGGCCCTGGCCACCCGCGCTTGTCCATAGCCCTTGGCCTGGTTGACGATCTGGGCCGCTTCGCCTTTGGCCTTGGGGATGATGTCGTTGCGGTAGCCCTGGGACTGGTTGATCAGCTTTTCCCGGTCCTCCTTCGCGCTGGCCACGTCTTTGAACGCCGCCCCCACGGCTTCCGGAGGGTCCACGTCCTGCAACTGGACCGCGGCGATCTGGACCCCGGCCTGGTACTGATCCAGGATGCCCTGGAGCAGCGTCTGGGTGTCCTGCTGGATCTGCGCCTTGCCGCTGGTCAGAGCCTCGTCGATCTTGCTCTTGCCGATCACCTCGCGCATGGAGGCTTCCGCCGCCTTCTGAATGGTCTCTTCGATCTCATCTACCTTAAAGAGGTAATCCTTGGCGTTCTTGATCTTGTACTGGATGATGAACTCGACCGCCAGGATGTTTTCGTCGCCGGTCAGCATGAGGGCTTCCTTCGGCAGCATCTGCTGGCGGCCCTGCCGGTCCGTGCGGAACCCGACCTCCAGCCGGTGCAGCTTCTCGACTTTGGGCCGCTCGACGGTTTCGATGAAGGGGATTTTTATGTGGGGGCCGGGGCCGGCGCTCCGCACCACGTCGCCGAAGCGCTTGACCACGCCTTCTTCATCCGGCGCCACGATGAACGTCCCTTGCCACACCAGGACGACGGCGGCGACGATCAGGAAGAGGGGCCGGAGGCCGTGGAGCGGCATCATCTGGCGGAATTGCGATTGGGCCTGCCGGAGGACATCATCGATGGGATCGGACTTTTTGCCCCAGGGGTCTTTCGGGTCCCAGACCATCCACCGCTCCTCTCGCCGCTCGGTCTAGTAGGAAGGACTGACCGTGACAGCAACGGGGCCACCATAGCAGACTTCGCGGCGGCGGAGCAACTAGACAAATATTGAGTGATGGGTGATGAGTGATGGGTGAGGAATAAGGAATGATGAATGGGGCGATCTTCACCCCTCACGTGTTTTTCTAGCGGTGGACTTCATGAGGCCGTCGGCTTGAGGAGGCGAGAAGCCGAGAAACCCTTCGTGCCGCTCGGTGAGCTCGACAACGGAAAAGGCAGCCCCGTCCACTTCCTCCGGGACCGTGAAGACCTGCCGGAGGGATCCACCCCTTTCACCGACGATCGATCCGGCAAACCGGACGCCGGAACGACTCAGTCGCTCCATCGCCCGCTCGATGTCTTCGACCTTCACCGCAATGTGGTGCAGCGTCCGGTCGCCGAACTTGGCGACCCAGCCGGGAATGATGCTGGTCTTGCCCCGTTCGTCCGGATAGGCCTGGTCGATGAACAGGGACGGATAGCCGGGCTTGCGGTAGACCTTGGCAAACCAATCGTCATAGTTCAGCGTCTCGGAGCAGGCATAGCCCAGCGCAAGGAACTCCTCCGCACGACGGTCGATGTTGTCGGTCCGAAAGGTGATGTGGTCGGCCAGTGGAAAAAACCCGACGCCGACCTCATCCAGTTGTTGCTTGAGCGTCCTAGCTGCCGCGTTGCGCGCCACGAAATCAGCCACGTAGCGGGCCAGCACATCATCGAGTTGGCGTGCTGCCGTCATAGCGTACCCTAGCATTCATCGCTCAGCGTTCATCATTCATCGTTGATTTAAGCCTAGCCCGAAAGGAAGTAGATTACAAGGGTTGCCCGTTAAGTTCACCGCATGATCACCTTGCCGCTCTTGCTCCAGTAATAGTAAATGGAGAAGTTGGGATAGATGGCAGCGAGAGTGTTCTGTCCGGCGACGGAGAACAGGACTCCCGCGGCGCCCACCCAGTGTTCGCCGATGCGGTATTGAATGGTCGGCTGGACGCCGAGTGTTGTGAAACCATTCCCGCCGCCTGTGTTGATGGAATGGCCATCGGCGCGCCAGGTGAGTCCGTGAAAGCCCACGAACTCGAGGTTGTAGCCGAAGCCCCGTTTGTCATCCAGGATATATTCTAGAATGAGCCGGGTGTTCACGATGTCTGCCGTGTAAGTCGTCTGGCCTGCGTCACTTCCCGGAAGATGGTACGAGTAAAAGACACCGCCGCTGATCCGGAACGGCTGCAGGTTCTTCCGGAACATGAGACCTTCCGTCCAAGTCAGGGAACCAAACCGGGTAGCCGGCAGTCGGCCTAAGGGGGCGAACCCTCCGGGAGGGCTTTGAGTGCCGGTAAACCATCGGCTGGTGGGCAGGACGATCATGTTGAACGTGGTGACGGAGGGGCGCCACCCGTCCGGGTCCTGAACGATCGGGCGGTATTTGAGATAGAGCTGGGTATCGCCCATGCCAGAATTGGTGGTCACGGGGCCGCCCCTGCCCCGATTGAAGCGGTCCGTATCACGGGCCCAGAACGTGGATTCGGAAAGCCCGACGTTCAGCTCCAGGTGGTCCGTGATGCCGTAGGCGATGGTGACCAGGGGGTTCAACTGATAGGAATGGGTTGGCGCCGAAGTTCGATTCACGGTGAGGTCGTTTCCGAAACGCTTCTCGCTGATCTGTGTGAAAAGAAACGGATGGACCGTCAACTGCCCTTGGGGATGGATGTCCACGCCGCTGATGAAGATGGGCCCGTTCGACAGGGGATTCCAGGTCTTCCGGTACTTCTGAATTTCTTCCTGAGAGGGGACCCAGTCGAAGGCCTGGACTGTCTTTGCGGAGATCAGCCCGAAGCCAATTCCGAAGAACAGACAGGTCATCGCAAGACTGCGTCTATATTGGAACAGTGATGGCCTGACTCTTTGGCGCATAGTCCATCCCGACAACTGCGTGCCCATCAGTAGTCCTTTCTGACAAATATAGTAATTAAGATAACTTCATATGTTTTGATGGATGCTGAATACCCCAATGTGCTGCTGGTAAACTGTAAGTTAGCTTACAAAAGCCTGGTGAGGAGCAGATAGGCCAGGCTTGCGAGGATCGCGGAAGCAGGCAGCGTGACGATCCAGGCCAGCACCATGTCCCGGACGGTGGCCCAACGAACGGCGCGAAGCCCTTTGAGCAGGCCGATTCCGATGATGGCGGAACTGCTGACATGGGTCGTTGAGACCGGCAGGCCTAAAGTGGCGGATACCAGCACCAGCGAGGAAGTCGTCAAGTTTGCCGAGAGCCCTTCGACATGGTCCATCCGCGTGACTTTCTCGGCCAGGACCTCCGTGACACGCAGCCCGCCGAAGTAGCTGCCGGCTCCCATCGCCAGCGCCACCCCTACAAGAGCAGCGATCTGGAGTCGAGCGCTCGGCCATGATGCCACGGTGTTTCCGAGCAGGAGCATGGCGACGATCTTGGGTGTGTCATTCGTACCGCGAGCGAATGAGGCCAGGCCGCTGGAGATCCAGTGGATGCTGTCCAAGCCGATCGTGAGGCCCCGCAGGCCGGCCCGGTCGCATTGAGACGGCACGGCGGTGACGGGTTGCCCGAAGCCGGTGGCTTGAAACAGGGTGCGGGTAGCCCCTCGCGCGTCCACGGTCACCAGCGCGCGGGCGTTGGGCATGAGGCACAGACAGGTTCCTTCCCAGTGGCCGGCGAGGCTGCGAAGCGCTGGATGGATCAAGACCGACAGTGTCAAGGCCAGCACCGGGCTGAGGAGTAAGGGGAGCACGATTTTTCCCACGATAGCCGGCCACACCAGCCCGTCTATCCCGAATGAGACGAACCCTGCGCCGACAATGGCCCCGGTCAGTGCGTGAGTTGTGGAGACCGGCAGGCCGGTCCGTGACGCAAACAGCACCCAGACCATTGCTCCGATAAGAACTGCAAGAGCCAGAAAGGGTGAGGCGATCGTTCCTGGCTGCACCAGCCCGCTGCTGAAGGTTGCCATCATGGCGGTGGCGACGAAGGCGGCGGCGGCGGCTCCGAGGACCGTCCAAGCCGTTCCCCAGAGGATGGCAGTGCGATAGTTCGTGACCCCGCTCCCGACCAGCGTGGCAATGGCCTTGGAAACATCGTTCGTGCCGTTGGCGAAGGCCAGAACGAGAACCAGGAGAAAGGTGAGGAAGGAAAGGTCCATGGCGAAGGGGGTCAGGTGACCGCGCCGCCGCACGAGGAGCCGGCACCGGCGGTGCAGCCGTAACAGTGGTTGCCGGTGACGATCCGGCGGCTGTGCAAGCGGGCCGGATCGAAGTCACGGATGTGTTGTGGCGTCCCGTGGTTCACCGGCAGGTCCAGCATCTGGTTGAAATCGCAGTCGTAGAGGGTGCCGTCCCAGCCCACGGAAAGGGTATAGCGACACATGACCCCGGCGGCCGCAGTCGGGTTGAAGGCGTTGGCGAGCCGTTCCATGTAGTCGTCGTAGTTCCCCGACTCGATGAGGAATTCCAAAAACCGGCTGATCGGCATGTTGGTGATCGTGTAGAGATGGTTGAAGACCACTCCGTGGGACCGTTTCAGCTCTCGATGGAACTGAGCCTCGATCGCCTCCTGCTTCGGCGGGAGGAAGGCGCCGACTGGATTGTGGACGAGGTTCAAGGTGAGCCCGCTTCCTTCCACGCCGTACCCCAGCCGGTTTAGTTGTTGCAATGCGCAGATGGACTTCTCGAAGACTCCCTCGCCCCGCTGCGCGTCGGTCTGGGAAGGACGGTAATAGGGCAGGGAGGCGATCACCTCGACTTGATGCTGAGCCAGGAACTCGGCCAGGTCCGCTTGTGAGGGCAGGAGCAGCACCGAGAGGTTGCAGCGGTCCATCACGTGGCGACTGAGCGCTCGCCCCTGCTCGACCAGCCAGCGGAAATTGGGATTGAGCTCAGGCGCTCCGCCGGTGATGTCCAGGGTGGGAATGTCGGTCCGGGCCAGGGCCTTGACGCAAAGCTCCGCCGTCTCGCGCGTCATGATTTCTTGCCGGTCGGGGCCCGCGTCCACATGACAATGCCGGCAGGTTTGGTTGCACAACTTGCCGACGTTGATCTGGAACACCGTGATGCCGGTGGCGTGGAGAGGGGAAAGCCCCGCTGTTTTCATGAGAGATTCGAACGGGGGACAAGCGTCAGTTGTAGCCAGGAGGCGGAGTTGCTCGCCGGTCGAGGCGAGGGGGTTGCTGCGAGCCAGTAAACTCAATCCCATAAAATCACCGATGGCTCTCAGCTTTCAGCTCCCAGCCATCAGCTAAAGGCTGAATGCCGACGGCTGACAGCTCAAGAAGTCAGCAACAACTCCCCGAGGGGCTGCACGCGACTTCTACCCCCGTCACAGGGCCTGCGGCCCGATTGATCACGGCGAAATGCGGGCGATAAGCGTCTGTTCCCAACACCTTCACTGTCTTCGAGCAAACCTCCAGCGGCGTCCCTCTGAAGTACCGATGAGAGTCGTCGTCGCACACCTCGAGGAACGGGCCGGTGAAGAGGGCGAAGTGCCCCTGCCAGACGCAAGGTGCCTGTTCCGGCTTGATCGCGACAAGCCGCGGATCGGACTCAGTCAGCGTGACCGGCGCATCGGACAGGAGGAACAGACCGTCAAACGGCGGGCTCTTGAGCAGATGCGCAGTCCGGGCCGTGACCGGTTGCGGAACCCCGCGAAGGTAGACCTGTCCCAGCTCATCCACCGCCCGGCTGAAGGGGCCGCGCAAGGTGGCGAACCGGACTCCATTGGGTTCGCCGGTCTCTGGCAGCTTGTAACCGGTCAGGGTCAGCGACAGGAAATGAATCCCGTCGATGACCTGCCAGGGGGTGAACTTCACCTGATGAATGCCCAGGAATCCGGCTTGCACGAGGCCGCCCAGATAGTCGCCCGCCTGGAGGGCGCCGGAGAGGCAATCGCCCCATTTTTCTTGGTCGTGGATCAGGTAGTTCGGCACCGGCTGGTCCGAAACGATGTCGGAGATCGTAAACCGCCCGCCCGGCTTGAGCACCCGGTACATCTCGCGGAAGACCTTCTGCTTGTCCGGCGCCAGGTTGATGACGCAATTGGAAATGATCAGGTCAATGCTGTTGGCCTCGACCGGCATGGCCTCCGCCAGGCCCTTGCGAAACTCCACGTTGGAAGTCTCGTGGCCGAGGTTCTTGGCCACAACCGGGGCGTAGCGCCGGGCGATGTCGAGCATCGTGTCGGTCATGTCGAGCCCGATCACGTGGCCGGTCGGCCCGACGCGGCGGGAGGCCTCGAAACAGTCGATTCCGCCGCCGGAGCCGATGTCCAGGACGGTCTCGCCTGACCGGACAGTCTCCAAGCCCGCCGGCGTGCCGCAGCCGTAGGAGATTTTCAGGACTTCTTCGGGGATGAAGGTGCGCAGGTCGGCCAGGTTATAGCTGGTCGGGCAGCACATCTGCTCGCTCGTGGCGGCAGCCCGGGCGTACCGCTCGCTGACATGCTGTGTAATCGTGTCGTTCGCCATAATCCCTCGCACGTCAAGATATCGAGATGGCTGCATATAACAGGTCACTTCTGCTACGTCAACCCGCTTGTCGCAGCATAGATAGTAGGGGGGACTCGGACCTCCAAGCCGGCGTCCATTGCCGGAAAGACCAAGTCCGTGATCGCTCCGCCTCGTGAGGATTGGTCGCGTGAGCGGCAGGATCCTTACAGCAGATTTTTCGTGTTCTCTCTTGGCTCGGCACTCTGGGACGCCGCGCCCTGCCACAGCATGTCGTACCCGAGTTCCTTGGTTTCGGAGCACATGGCGGTCAAGGCGGCGAACTTGCTGTTGAAGATTTCGTCGGCATGGGATTTTTCGTGGTCCTCAAACGAGTGCCAATAGGTCACGATCGCATAATGGTCGTCGGCGGTCTTGGATGCATTCAGGGAGCCTTCATCGGAGATGAACCCGGAGAACTTGAATACCTGCCCGGCGATGAATCCCCCTTTGTGACCGCCGTAGGTTTCCTTGACGACCATGCACATTTCCCCGACGGCCATCTCCACCTCATCGAAAGTGACGCCGGGTTTGAGCTTCACGGTGTTGAACAGCATTTTGGCTCCGAAGGGGAGTGTGATGGGACCGAACATGGCATCCTCCTGGGGGTAGTAGGCCAAAACATCGTAGTCGTTCGTGATCGTGCCGCTGACAGAGCACCAACAGGGTCTTTCAACACCATGCTCAAGGAGATGTGCAGCCTCACCGGCTGTGCGGCAGCAATAGACGATACAGCCTAAACGGCACCACACTATACCATTGATCGACGGCAGATGCGGGCCTGCTCCCCGTCGGAACCTCGCGCGCCGGTGTGCAGGGGCCCGGGATTCCAGGCCCCACAAGGGGAAGCGACTCCCGCTGATTGACAATCAGGGGAAGCCCCGCTAGGGTGCCCCATCAGATTGGGCGCAAGGCGGTCGTACATGAGGAAAATACTCGGCTATATCCTGCTGGTCTTGTCCTGCGTCGCATGGGGCGCCATCACGACGCTCCCGTTCTTCGACATCTCAGTCGGCCAGGCCGCTGCCGCAACAACCGGGCTCATTGTCCTGGGCGAAGCGAGTTTCTTTCTCGGCGTCCTGCTCCTCGGCCGAGAAGTATGGGAGAAGATCAAGGCGTTGTTCAAAACGAATCGAAAGGAAGAAGGCTGTGACTGAGGCGCCGCGCGAGGAGGTCGGCCTCCCGCCCCCTGTGCTTGACGCCCTACGGAAGGGGAAGAAGATAGAGGCCATCAAGCTGCTTCGCCTGGAGCGGAACCTCGGCCTTAAGGAAGCGAAGGATCTGGTGGACGACCATGTCCGTCGCGACCCCCTCTTGCAGCGATCCTTGGAGCAGGCCCAAGCGGAGACCAAGCGCGGCTGCCTGCTCTGGCTTGTAGGATTGCTGGCGTTGGGCGCTGTTGTGTACTACTTACTCGCAGGAAAATGACGGACGAAGCTCATTGCGCGTGGCAGGCGGTGCAGGAATAGGCGGAATTGAACATGATCTCTGGATGATGTTTGGGATCGGCTGCCTTGAACTGCCGGGCCCGTTCGTCGGCCTGAGCGATACGTGCTTCTAAGAGGGCCCTGTACTGCCAGGACTCGTAGCCCTTCGAGAGTTTGGCAATGGCGTAGATCTTCCTGGCTGGTTCCACCTCGCCCTTCTTGACCAACATGTCCCCCATGTTCAGGAAGAAGCCTTCAAAGTTGTGCGGGGCGATCCGGCTGTTCCAGCAGACCCGCTTGGGCCCGCTGGTTGTTTCCTGAGCCATGAGCTTGCGATAGTCCGGATTCTGGCGGTCGAGCTTTTCGCCAGCGCAAAGGTCCAGGTTCCGCCACATGTCGTCGAGGGCTTCCTGGAACTTGTCGCGCCTAGAGGGGGCGGGGTGCATGGCCCTCCGCTCCGGCGCCTCCCGGAATCTGATCGACTGACGAAGGAAAAGGGCGGGGTGGCCGGTCCTGCCCTGCTCAGAGGCTCCGGCTCGACCGCACTAAGCATCCCCGCTGCTCGCCTGCGCAACTTGCTGGCTTCCTGCTCCGCAAAGCCAGCTTCAGACAGTGCTCGGCGTCGGCTGCTGCCGACCGCACCGGCTCGCTAAGTCCCGGTGCCCTCGCCTCCGCCATTCGCGACGCAGGACCGGCCACCCCTTTGACGTAACCGCGCACCAAAAAATAAAAAGTGGAAAGGCGATGAGTCGCTGATGGACCCATCGCCTTTCTGCGCGGCAAAGCCCCGCGCCATCGGGAAAGTCCGTCCTGAGCCCTGGCAAACTTCGGAGAGTTGACACCGTCCACGGCAAGACGTAGCCTATTCCTGCTTTGAATCACAATTGCCTCAGACACGGGCCGGTGGGCGAAAATGGTTCGCACACTTTATTCTTCTTTTTTTCTTCTGCTGCTTTTCTGGAGTAGGGTAACGGTATGAGTAGAGTGGCTGTCAATGAACCAGTGCTTCGTTGGGTGCTGGAACGTTCCGGTCAAACGCTAGCCGCCCTAGAGCGGAAGTTTCCGAAGATCCGCCAGTGGAGAACTGGCGAATCCCAGCCAACACTTCGACAACTGGAGGTTCTAGCGAAAGCCACCCTTACCCCACTAGGGTTCTTCTTCCTTCCAGCCCCGCCCGAAGAAAGGTTACCTATTCCCCATTTTCGGACCAATTGTCCCCGCCCACCTTCTTTTTTAGCTGGCGAAGGTTTTTCGGCCGAGCGGGTGGCGCCGATCAGGGCCCCCGGCCGCCCGCAACGTAAGGGGTTCCCCACGGGGGGATGGGTGGAGTGAGGACGGACGGGGTGGTCGGTGACAGGACCCGCTCTGCTTCCGTTATAGATCGTCATCTTTGAGACAGCGCCCCAGTCCCTGTTGTTCGGCAAAGAAGTAGGCATAGTGCATGGCCGCGAGATTCGCGACGCGTTCTTCCGCCTCTTCCCGACTATCCGAATAAATAATCTGGATCCCGTATCTCGCCGTGATGGCATCCAGAAAATCCATCAAGCCGTTTTTTTGATATTGGCCCAACAGCCCTCCGGACTTGCTGTGCTGGAGCTGGCCTTCGATCACCAGAAACCGATGCGGGAAGGCGAGGAGGGGTTCGAGTTCCTGTAGAAACCGCAGGCGATTGTCGGCGGGGTTCGAGAAGGCCGTCATGACCTCTTCGACTCGCTTGCGCAACAGGCAAAAGATGTCCGGTGCTTCTTCAATGACATAGCTGCCCGCCGGCAGTGGTTGCGTGGTGGTCCCGGCTATCCGGTTGAACCCCTCAAAGGTGTAGGGGAGGTGCTCCCTGCTGTCCACGAGCAGATGGCAGGCCGGCACCATGACGATGGGGTGCCCTTGCCGGGCGAGGGTCACAGGCGCCTGGGGCCCTCGAAGGCCCTGACGGGATCGTGGGGCCTGTTGGGAACGCGGCGGCGGTGTGGTGTGTGGGGCTGTGGCCGGGCGTGGGGGTGGCGTGGTTGAGGGAACGGTCTGCGTGGCGGCATCGTAGCGTGCGCGCGCGGCCGGGTCACTGAGGGTTTGATAGGCCTGGTTGATCAGTTGTGTGCGGGTTTCCGCCTTCCGGTGCAGGGCTGGGGAATGGTTGAAGCGATCCGGATGCCAGACCTGCAGTTGCTCATGCCAGGCTTTTTTGATGTCCGCGTTCGTGGCGGTTGGTCCGATCTCCAGCACCCTGTAATAGTTGATCGTCCGCTCTTCCCGCATGGAGCTCTCCTCTTCGCGTCCAGGAAGTGTAGCTGAGGAGAGGGGGGAAGCGCTAGATCGGGATCGGCCAGCTCACAGGATAAGGTGTCAGGAGCCGTTTTGAAACCTGCCGCGCGGGAAGATTGCCGGGAAGCTGACCGCTACAGTCCTGAACCCCGCCAATCACCGATACGTTGCGAGCAAACTGACAGGACACTGAACGGGGCGAAGCGTGAAGGCGACGGGCTTAGTAAGCGGCCCGTCGCCTTTCCATTTTTTATCTTGTCGGCGGCTGGAAGGGATGAACTCGGAGACGTTCGGCATGGCGGGACCGAGACGTCGAGAGCAGGGACGCGCCGGGCGCCGGACTCTTCTATTCCTCTGAGGCGACCGGGTATCAGTAGGGCAGAGATGGCAAGAAGAGATCGACGCATCATGCCGACGCCGGAGCAGTTCGCCCTTCGTCAGCCGCCGCTCTGAGAGTGATTGACACGGACTGGCTATCCCGTTAGCGTGGGGTGCCTATGTCTCGTCACGCGTGACAAGCGCCGGGCTTTTTGCTATGAACCACTCCTATGGTGACCCGGTGACCCAGCGGTATCTCTTCACGATCGGCTTCTTCGCCGTCCTCCTCCTGCTGCTCTCGCAGATCGCGCTGATGTTTCGGCCGTTCCTGCTGCCGACCGTCTGGGCGGTCATTCTGGCCCACCTGATGTTTCCGCTGCACGACCGGCTGACGGCCCTCTGCAAGGGGCGTGTGACGGTCTCGGCGGCCCTGCTGACCATCGGCATCATGCTCCTGGTGGTGGTGCCGCTCATCGCGATGGGGTTCCTGCTGGCCCATGAAGCCAAGGCTGCGCAGACGGCGGTCACTGCCTGGATTCAATCGGGCGGCGTCCAGCGGTTGCCGGAGCAGTTGGCCGGGCTGCCGCTGATGGGGGCGCAGGCGCAAGAATGGCTCGGCTGGTTCATCGTGACGCAGGGGAATCTGGACGAGTTTCTCCTGAGCAGCGCCAAGGCCCTGCGGCAGTTTCTCGTGGGTGAGCTCACCGGGGTCGTCACGAACGTGTTCCTGCTCGCCGTCAATTTTCTCGTCATGATCCTGGTGCTGTTCTTTTTGTTCAAGGACGGGGCGCGCCTGTTCGCCGGCTTCTACCGGGTGGTGCCGCTCGACGAGTCGCACAAGGCGAAGATTTTTGTCCGGCTGGATCAGACCCTGCGGGCGGTCGTCAAAGGCATCCTGGTCGCGGCGATCGCCCAGGGCTTGGCCGCGGGGCTGGCCTATGCGGTGCTCGGGGCCCCGTTCCCGATGTTCCTGACCGCGATGACGATGGTGCTCGCGCCCTTGCCGGTCGGCGGCACGGCGCTGATCTGGGGGCCGGTCGCCCTCTATCTCTGGTGGGCGGGGCCGCTGTGGAAGGCGCTGGTGATGCTGGCCTGGGGCGTGGGCATCGTGACGATGGTGGACAGCCTGCTGAAACCCTGGCTGATCGGGCAGGGCGCCCAAATTCCGGTCCTGTTCATGTTCTTCAGCATCGTGGGCGGGCTGGCCGTCTACGGCATCATCGGGTTGTTCCTCGGCCCGATCATCGTGGGACTCTTGCACACGGCCATCCTCATCTACCGCGAGGAATACGGCGGCGGGACGTCTCCGGCCGCAGGGGCCTAACTCCATATCCTATGCAGGGGGTATGCGCCTAAACAGGCGCGATGCCTGTAAGCCTGTGGTCACAGGTAGACCGTCTGGTACTCCCGCCTGGCCAGATTCTGGGTCTGCAGATCCCACTCGATTGTGAAAATCGCGGAGCGTTCCGAGGACAACGACAGAAGCCGCTGCCCGTCTTTCACCACCACCGTCTCGGCCTTGCTAAAATCGAGGGTCCGGTCAGGCCCGGTCCGATTGCACACCAGGAGCGGGAGTCCGGTCTCGTTGGTGCATCGTTCCCATTCGCCGTTCGGGCCATGGTGACCCGGCGCCCAGGCGGCAGATGACACCAGCAGTTCTGCCCCCTGGGTCTTGAAGCTTCTCGCCATTTCCTTCGACGACGCATCCGCACAGATCAGCATCCCGACGTTCTTGAACGGAGGCACGGGGACCACTGTCGCTTGTTCCCCAGGGCTCGACCATGCCTCTGAGCCGACTCGCAGCGTATTGATTTTGCGGTGCTTGCCGACGATCCTGCCATCAGGTGCGATCGCAAACACCGTATTATGCAGTTTCCTGGAATGACGATCCCGTTCGGGATGGGACAGGAACACCGTCACGCGGAGGCGGGCCACGAGCCGGCAAAACTGTGTCATCCACAGGTCCGGTTGCGGCACGATCCACTCCGTGCCGATCCGGTCGGCGAAGGTGTAGCCGGTGATGCAGAGCTCCGGCGTGATGATCCAGGTTGCGCCGAGCCCCGCGGCGGCGGTGACGGCCGTTTCGACGAGCCGGCGATTGTGCGTTAGGTCGCCGGGAAGCGGAGCGAGATGGAGCAAGGCGATGCGCAGGGTGCGCACCGGCGTGGTCTCAGCTTGTCCTGTCGATGGCAGGACGGCGGCTGCGAGACCAACCATGCTGGCCTGGAGGAATTGGCGCCGTTTGAGTGCCATCAGCTTCTCATCTCCCGGTGCATCAGCGACGTTGCGATGGCTTGTGGCGTACCGTTGAGCCGCTTGTCTCACGATCGAAGGAGCCGGTTCGCGGCGAAACCGGAACGGGTTCGCGTTGCCGTGCACATGACTCAGCCTACTTGGGCACGTCGGGTTGCTGGTCCGGCATAAAGCCGTCGCGGTTGGGCATGCGGACGGCCGGCAGCGTGCGGGCGTCCATGACGGCATTTTCTGCCACGATGCCGTTCTGGTAGAGGAGCCAGGCGACGAGGGAATAGACTTCATCGGGAGTCAGAGACTGCGGTGCCGTGAACGGCATCGCGCGACGAATGTAGTCAAAGAGCGTCGTTGCATAGGGCCAGTAGCTTCCCACCGTCTTGATCGGTCGGTCCGTCTTCAACGTGCCGTGCCCGCCGACCAGCCGGTCCATCGGTCCCTCGACGCCGGTCCGGCCGTGGCACATGGCGCACTTCTGCGCGAACACCTGCCTTCCGTTCTGAACCGTCCCGCTGCCTGGGGGGAGGCCTGCGCCGCTCGGCGAGACATCAATGTTCCAGGCACCGACCTCGGCTTCCGTGGGCGGGCGGCCCAGCTCAAGCAGCGATGGGTTGGCTTGCGGCGTCGTGCCGGCCCACGTCCAGCCTGTTCCAAGGCCGGTCGCGAGGACCACCGTCTGAACGGCGAACCGGAACGGATTAGACATGGACATTCTCCACCGTCCCATCAGGCGACACTTTCCAGCTCTGGATGGCATGATAGTGATAGACCGAGTTCACTCCCCGGGCCGCGACCAAGGCCTCTCGGCCCGGCTGCACGTAGCCGGTCTCATCGGTGCAGCGGCTTTGGAGCACCGTTTCCCGTCCGTCCCAGCGCCAGGGGAGCCGGAACGATGTCGCGCATTTCGGCAAGACCGGGTCTTGGAGGGATGCCTGCTGCCAGGTCCTGCCTGCGTCCGTGCTGACCTCGACGCGAGTCACGCGTCCTCGCCCGCTCCAGGCCAACCCGCGGATCTCCACGAATCCGCGCCGAACGCGCTGCCCGCCCGATGGATTCGTGATCACGGACTTGGCATCCATGACCAGGGTAAACTGCCGGGCGGTGCCGTCCGGCATCAGGTCGGTGTAATGGGAGGTCTCTTCCCTGGTCATGAAGGGCGCTGGTCCCAATTTCAACCGGCGCAGCCATTTGATGTTGGCGTTGCCCTCCCACCCGGGCAGCAGCAGGCGGAGCGGGTAGCCCTGCTCCGGACGCAGGGCTTCCCCGTTTTGCGCATAGCAGAGAAGGGCCTCGTCCAGGACCGGCGCGAGGGGAATGCTGCGCGTCATGGCCGCGGCGTCGCTCCCTTCCGCCAGCATCCAGGTTGCTTCAGGCTTGATTCCGGCCTCGCGCAGGACCGTCGCGAGGGCGACGCCCGTCCACTCGCTGGTGCTGAGCAGTCCATGCGTCTGCTGGACGGTGCGTCCGCCCGGCTCATGCCACTCGCCGGCGGTATTGCCTGAGCATTCGATGAACGCCAGCCGTGACACGGATGGGAAGCGCTTCAGCTCGTCCAGGGTGAAGATCATGGACCGTCCGACCAGCCCGTGGATCAGCAGGCGATGTCGAGCCGGGTCAATGAGCGGAACTCCGTTGTGGTGCCGCTCGAAGTGCAACGAAGAAGGAGTCACGATCCCGTGCAATGACTCCAACGGGGTGAGCGAATGGGAGGCCGTTGCGAGACGTATGGCCTGCTCAAACGCGGCTCGTGTTCCGTAGGGGCTGGGGGCGGTTCCCGGCACCCTCGTCGGGTCCTCAGGGACCGACGGCAGTTGTGCTTGCAGGGGGGCAAGCAGGGCTTCGGCGGCGGTGAGGCCCGCGAACGAGGCGGTTCCGGCCAGTAGGGCACGCCGGCTCAGCGCCCGGCCACGGAACTGGTCTGCACGATTTCCGGGTGGCTCCGGGGCCTCCGGCGGAGTCCCGCCTGCGGCTTCTCTGCGGGGCCTCTCCCTTGGCCTACGCTCCTTGTCCGCCATGCCTCTTCCCCTGACCGATCCGACGCGCCGGCCTCAAGTCTACACCCGCGCAGACCGATAAGTATAGCTAGGTAAGCTAGACGCGAAGTTGCGCCCTGATGCCTATGCACGAGCCGGAGCCTTCCGTGGCCACCATCCTGGTCATCGACGATGAAGCGCCCATCCGGAGAATGCTCCGGGACCTGCTGGAGGGGGCGGGTCATACGGTCACGGAAGCCGCCGATGGCAGGGCTGCCATGAAATGCTTGCGCGAGCAGCCGTCGGACTTGATCATTACCGATATGTTGATGCCGGAAGAAGACGGCGTCGAGGTGATTCGGGAAGCCCGGCGGATCGCGCCGGAAACGAAGATCATCGCCATGTCCGGCGGGGGCCTCAAAGGGAAGGCCGACTTCCTGAACATCGCGCGCTGCCTGGGGGCCCAAAGAACCATTGCAAAACCGTTTGCCCTGGACAAGTTCCTCGAAGCCGTCAAGGAAGTCTTGCAGGATAACGGACCGCCGTCTCCCGCCCAGTAACCCCGCAGGCTCCGGTTCAGACGACCTCAATGATGTCCCGCCTTCAGTCTGAGCCAGAGGCTCGACCCCGCCGGAAAGGCGGCCGGGTCGCGGCTGCATCAGGTCAAGGCCTTGCGGTCAAGACGCCAGGGACTTTGCAATGAGCGCCTGCGCTTCCTCCTGGATACGGCGAAGGTGGTCGCGGCCTCGATAGCTTTCCGCATAGACCTTGTAGACATCCTCTGTGCCGGAGGGGCGCGCGGCGAACCATCCGTGCTCGGTGACGACCTTCAGGCCTCCGATGGCGGCGCCGTTGCCCGGCGCCGTCGTCAGCACAGTCTGAATCTTGTCGCCGGCCAGGTCGGTGGCCCGCACCTGCTGCGGGGACAGCTTCGCCAACACCGATTTCTGCTCCGGTGTGGCCGGCGCGTCGATCCGTTCATAGATCGGGGCTCCAAACTCCCGGGCCAGGTCTTGATAGAGTTCCCCCGGGTCGCGGCCGGTTTGGGCCGTGATCTCCGCCGCCAGGAGCCCGAGGATGATGCCGTCCTTGTCCGTGGTCCACACGGTCCCGTCGCGGCGAAGGCACGACGCGCCGGCGCTTTCCTCTCCGCCGAACCCGAGCGACCCGTTCAAGAGTCCGTCGACGAACCATTTGAACCCGACCGGCACCTCGAACAAGCGGCGGCCCAGCTTCGCCGCCACCCGATCGATCATGCTGCTGCTCACCACGGTCTTGCCGACTGCGGCGTCCGCGCGCCAGCCGCTGCGCCGGCTGAACAGATAGGATACGACGACCGTCAAGTAGTGATTGGGATTGAGGAGCCCGGCGCTCCGCGTGACAATGCCGTGCCGATCATTGTCGGGGTCGTTGGCAAAGGCGACATGAAAGCGTTCACGGAGGGCGATCAGCCCCGCCATCGCGTGAGGCGATGAACAATCCATCCGGATCTTGCCGTCCCAGTCCAGGGGCATGAACCGGAAGGTGGGATCGACCGATGAGTTCACCACGTCGAGGTCGAGGCCGTAGTGCTCCGCAATGGGCCGCCAAAGGGCGACGCCGGACCCGCCGAGCGGATCCACTCCCAATTTGAGCCCGGCGCGGCGGATTGCCTCCATGTCGATCACAGCCGCGAGGTCGCGGATGAAGGCGTCGAGGTACTCATGCGGATGCGTCGTCGCGGACCGCAGCGCCCGCTCGTAGGGCAGGCGCGAGACCCCGTGGAGGCCGTCGGTGAGCAGCGCGTTCGCCCGGTCCTCGATCCATTTAGTCACGTGCGTGTCCGCCGGACCGCCGTGCGGCGGGTTGTATTTGAAGCCGCCGTCCTCGGGCGGATTATGGGAGGGCGTCATCACGATCCCGTCCGCCATCCCCGTCTGCCGGCCGCGGTTGTGCGTGAGAATGGCGTGAGAGATGACGGGCGTCGGCGTATAGCCGCGGTCACGGTCGATCATGACGTCGATGCCGTTGGCAGCCAGCACTTCCAGCGTGGTCGCGAAGGCCGGCTCCGAGAGGGCGTGCGTGTCCATGCCCAGAAAGAGCGGTCCGTCGATGCGGTGCTCCTTGCGGTAGGCGCAGATGGCCTGGGTGATGGCCAGGACGTGAGTTTCGTTGAACGAGTGCCTGAACGCGGAGCCCCGGTGTCCGGAGGTGCCGAAGGCGACGCGCTGCTCGCGGACGGCGGGATCGGGACGATCCGCATAGTAGGCGGTGATCAGCCGCGGGATATTGAGAAGCGTGGAAGGCCCCGGCGGTTTTCCCGCAAGCGGGCTGATTGGCATGATCGGCTCCGGGTACTGCCCCCGGCGTGGTGAGTTCGTCTTCCGGCGCGTACTATAGGCAGCTTGCCGGCCAAATACAACCAAAGAGCCGCCATGGCCTCAGAGCCCTCGATGTCTTTTCTCCCTTCATGCCTGTTGCGGGCGCCTGCTGTGGAGCCAATACAACGGAACACCGGCCAGCACCGTGGCGACGCCCCATGCCGACTCAACAGGACGTTCGACGACGGCGTAGAGGATGACCGTGGCGGCGATCGCCAGGTAGACGACCGGCACAAAGGGGTAGAGCGGCACGCGAAAGGGGCGCGTCAGGTCGGGACGTTTCCGCCGCAGGACGATGACCGCTCCGACCGCCAGCGCGCTGAACAGGGTCAGGACAAGGCCGGTGTACACCACCAACTGCTCGAACGATCC
>Ga0194113_10000846_pt1 | contig 41391 bp, 35 predicted proteins | sample TA2MahC200mmetaG_FD_146193 | JGI IMG/M metagenome (GOLD analysis project Ga0194113, IMG submission 146193) | Freshwater microbial communities from Lake Tanganyika, Tanzania - TA2015017 Mahale Deep Cast 200m | ecosystem: Environmental > Aquatic > Freshwater > Lake | place: Tanzania: Lake... | reverse complement strand
TCCCCTCAGCCCTCCGCCACTCGATCCGCCCCTCCTCGGCCAGCCGCGCGATGTCCGGGGTCGCCTCCGGCGACACGACCCGCACACGCCCGCCCGCCTCCAGGAGCGAATGCACCTTCCGCTCGGCCACGCTCCCGCCGCCGATGACGACGCAGCATCGGCCCTCGATCAGCAGGCTGATGGGGTAGACGCCTCTCATGGACGGGTCCGTCCCGCGCCCACGGCGCAGGCCCGTATCGTAGTGGTCCCGCGGAGCTTTGTCAAGGAACGCGCCGGTTCGCAGGCGATTCGGAGCCTGCTCTGCTTTGACTTTTGGCCCGCCAGCGTGTACAATCGCCGTCCCACTCGGAAGAGGCAGCCGGCAGTTGTGCCGGGTCGAAGGAGGCAGTACGGTGCCCGTTTCAACGGCGGAGTTCAAACCCGGGCTGACGATCGAGCTGGACGGTCAGGTCTACCAGATCGTCTCCAGCGAGCACTACAAGCCGGGCAAGGGCCAGGCGGTCGTGCGGACGAAGCTACGCGACGTGCGGACCGGGAATGTCTACGACAAGACGTTCCGCGCGGGCGAGAAGGTTGAGACGGCGCACGTCTCCCGGAAGAAGATGCAGTTCTTGTACTCGGACGGCGCCTCGTACTACTTCATGGACAACAACACGTACGACCAGGTCGAGCTGTCCGAGGACCAGGTGGGGGATCAGGCGCTGTGGCTGCGGGAGGGGGAGGACGTGGATGTGACCATGTACGAAGACGAGGTGCTGGGCGTGGAGGCCGCGCACACGGTGATCCGCAAGGTGGAGAAGACCGATCCGGGCGTCCGGGGCGACACGGCCACGGGAGGCACGAAGCCGGCGGTGGTGGAAGGTGGCGCCACCGTCCAGGTGCCGCTGTTCGTGAACGAGGGCGAGTCCATCAAGATCGACACACGCACCGGCGCGTACCTGCAGCGCGCGTAGGGCGGGCGGGAGCCGCTTGTGGACCGGGAACGGATCGAGGAGATCGTCAGAATCGCCCAGGAGTCGCCCATCACGGAGCTGTGCGTTCGGGAGGGCGATCTGGAGGTCCGCGTGGTGAAGCAGTCGTCACGCGTGACAACGGCGGCGCCCGCAGCCCCGATCGCCGGACCGGCGGGGCCGGTCCCCAACCAGAGCACCGACCCGATGATCGTGATCCGCGCGGACAAGGTGGGCTTCTTCCATCGGGGAAGAGGGCCTGCCACCGAGCCATTCGTCGAGGTGGGCGACTACGTGCACGGCGGCCAGGCCGTGGCGACCCTGGAGTCGCTGCGGAAGCTCACGGACATCACCGCGCCGGAGTGCGGGACGGTCGTCCGCATCCTGGCCGACGACGGGAGCGCCGTGGAGTACGGGCAGCCGCTGATGGAGCTTCGGCCCAAGGAAGGGGCGGATGAAGGTGGCAGACGCTAGGTGGACCGCTCGCAGGCCCCGTCGAGCGGGGCTCGCACTCATCGAGTTGGTTGTCGCCATCCTGATCATCGCCCTGCTCGCCGGAGCGTTCTACGGCCTGTGGCGCCACGGGAAGGGCAAAGAGAAGTCCATCCCGGCCCAAGTGAAGGACAAGGCCGTAGGCGTTGACTGCCAGAACATGCTGCAGCAGACCCGCGCCAGCATCCAGATGGCCATGACCGACAACGACGATCGCCCCCCACCATCGATCCCCACCGACATGGCTCAGTACGCGAAATGTCTGGAGACAGGCCAGCCCTACTCGTATGACCCTCAGACCGGCCGCGTGTGGTGCACGACGCCGGGGCATGAGAAGTTCTAGGGGCCGGAATCGCTCATGTTCCAGAAGATCCTGGTGGCCAATCGCGGAGAGATCGCCTGCCGCGTCATGACCGCCTGCCGCGAAATGAAGATCCCCACGGTCGCCATCTACTCGGAGGCCGACAGGGACGCGCTACACGTGCATCTGGCGGACGAGGCCGTCTGCGTCGGACCGCCGCCGAACCGTGCCAGCTACCTCAACATCCCCAACATCATCAGCGCTGCGGTGGTGACCGGCGCTGACGCCGTCCATCCGGGCTATGGGAACCTGTCAGAGAACCCCCGCTTTGCCGAGATCACCGACTCCTGCAAGCTGACCTTCATCGGCCCGCCGGCGGGCGTGATCGAGATGCTGGGCGACAAGGTGCGCGCGCGTCAGGTCGCTCAGGAGGCGGGTGTCCGCACCATCCCGGGCAGCATGGAGGAAGTCGGCTCGGCGGCCGAGGCCAGGCAGCTCGCCAAGGAGTACGGCTACCCGATCCTGCTGAAGGCGGTCGCCGGCGGCGGCGGACGGGGCATCCGGGACGTGCACAACGACGAGCAGATGGACCAGGCCTTCGAGACCGCGCAGGCCGAGGCGCTCTCCGGCTTCGGGGACGGACGCCTGTACATCGACAAGTTCATCCCCTCCGCCAGGCACATCGAGGTCCAGATTCTCGCCGACAAGCACGGCCACGTCATCCACCTGGGGGAGCGCGACTGCTCGCTGCAACTGCGCCGTCAGAAGATCCTGGAGGAAGCGCCGGCCCCGGGCGTCGGCAAGCACCTGCGGAAGCGTCTGGGCGAAGCTGCGGTGCGCCTGGCGCAGGCGGCCGGCTACGTGGGCGCGGGCACCATCGAGTTCCTGTTGGACCAGAAGGCCAAGTTCTACTTCCTCGAGGCCAACGCGCGCGTTCAGGTCGAGCACCCGGTGACCGAGATGCTCACTGGTGTAGACATCGTCCACGAGCAGATCCGCGTCGCGGGGGGCGAGCCGCTCGACTACGAGCAGGGCGGCATCTGGTTCAACGGGCACGCGATTGAGTGTCGCATCCTCGCCGTGGACAGCTCCAACGACTTCGCTCCCTCCCCGGGCCGGATTGCCGAGTGGGTGCCGCCGATCGGGCCCGGGGTTCGGGTGGACACGGGCGTCACGACGGGCAGCGTGGTGCCGGAGTACTATGACCCGATGATCGCCAAGGTCATCTGCTGGGGCAAGAACCGCCAGGTTGCCATCGCGCGCATGGAGGCCGCCCTGCACTCGATGCGGGTCACGGGAATCCGAACGATCATCCCCTTCCACCTGCGGATCCTGGGCAATCGCTTCTTCCGCGACGGGCAAGTCGACACCACGTTCCTGCCTCGCAGGATGGGGTAGGGACGGCCATGGGCGACACCGACGGGACCGAACTGCAGCGGCGGCCCGGCGCTAGACGGCGCGCGCGTGAGGGGGCGCTCGCCGCGCTGTACCGGGCCGACCTCCTCGACCTCGGCTACGCTGCCGCTCTGGTCTCCCTCCCGGAGATGCTCGCGCTCAACGAGGAGAACCTCCCGGAGGCTGATCGACGCGCCCGCGGCGTTCGCGCCGAGGCCCTGCAGTATGCGCACGACCTCGTGACGGGCGTCTCCCTGGAGAGCGAGCGGATCGACGCCGCCATCGCCGAGCTGTCCACCGACTGGAGCCTCGACCGCCTCTCCGTGACCGACCGCAACATCCTCCGCCTGGCCCTATGGGAGCTCGGCAATGGCGAGCCGCCGGGAGTCGCCATCAACGAGGCGGTCGAGATCGCGCGGCAGTACGGCGGCGCGGAGTCCGCGAAGTTCGTGAACGGCGTGCTGGGGGCGTGGGTGAAACGGGAGGAGAGCGGGACGGCGGCAACTGAGGACGGGAAAGACTGAATGACCGACGCATTCGGCGGCGACCCCTTCGAGGCGGCACTTCGCGCAGCTCAGCCCAGCGCCGTGAGCGGGCCGCTCACCGTGCGCGAGATCACGGCGCACGTGAAGCAACTCATTGAGCGGAGTGAGCTGCTGCGCGAGGTCGAGGTTGTCGGCGAGATCAGCAACTTCACGCGGCACCGATCGGGCCACCTGTACTTCTCGCTCAAGGACGAGCACGCGACGCTGAGCTGCGTCTGCTTCCGCAGCGCGGCGGGGAAGTTGGGCTTCGAGCCCGAAGACGGCCAGCGCGTCGTCGCAGCGGGCGAGGTCACCGTCTACGAGAAGGGCGGCCGGTACCAGCTCATCGTCCGGGCCATGCGCCCCGACGGCATGGGAGCGCTGGCCGCGGCGCTGGAAAAGCTCAAGGCCAAGCTGCAGGCCGAGGGCCTGTTCGACCCCTCCCGGAAGCGACCGCTGCCGCGCTTCCCGCGCCGAATCGGGCTGATCACCTCGGCCACCGGGGCGGCCGTGCGCGACATGGTCACGATCATCAGCCGCCGCTATCCGCTGGCCGACCTGCTGATCTTCCCGACGGTCGTGCAGGGGGAGGCCGCTCCTCCGAGCCTCGTGGCCTCGCTGGCCCAGGCCAACCGGATGGCGGACCTGGACGTGCTGATCGTCGGTCGGGGCGGAGGCTCCATCGAGGACCTTTGGGCGTTCAACGATGAGGGGGTCGCCCGGGCGATCTTCGCCAGTCGCATCCCCGTGGTCAGCGCGATCGGCCACGAAACCGACTGGACCATCGCCGACCTGGTGGCGGACCTGCGCGCTGCGACGCCCTCGGGAGCGGCGGAGCTGGTCGTGCCGGACAGCCGTGAGCTGATCGCCGGGATCGACGCGACGGGCCGCCATCTCGCCCAGGCGCTGCGGGCGCGGGCGAACAGCGCCCGAGCGGAGCTGGCGACGCTCGTGGCGCGACCCGGCCTCCGGCGCCCGGGGCAGATGTTGAGCGAGTACGCAATGCGCGTCGATGATGCGACGCGGGATCTGGCCGACGGGGTAGCCCAGCGACTCGAGCGTTGGGGGGCGCGGTTGGAGACGCTTGGCGCGAAGCTCGAGGCCCTCGGGCCGCCCGCGGTCCTGGCCCGAGGCTACAGCATCACGCGGCGGGCGGACGACGGCGCGGTTGTGACGCAGTGGACGCAGGTGAGACCGGGGGAAGACGTTGAAATAGCCCTCCATCGCGGCGTTCTGCGCGCCCGGACCGAATCCGCCACGCCGCCGGCTCAGAACCCATCCTGAAACTCGGAGGACAGGCTTTCCAGCCTGTCGCCTCCCGAGTTTCAGGATGGGCTGTCAGGAGGCCAGTCGATGACCGACCCGACGCCTCGGCAGGAGGCGCCCCAGACCGACCTCAGTGGCCTCTCCTTCGAGGAGGCGCTCCAGCGGTTGGAGGCAATCGTCGAGGACCTCGAGGGCGGCCAGATGGCTCTTGAGGAGGCTCTGGCGCGTTTCGAAGAGGGAATGAGGCTGCGCGGCGAGTGTCTGCAGCGCCTCAAAGAGGCCGAGACGAAGATCGAGCAGGTGCTGGCCGACAGCGAAGAGGCAAGCGCGCCCGACGCTGCCCCAGATGATGTGGAGGACCCGTTCGCCTGAATAGGTGTCCGCGATTCTTGTCCGCGCCGTTCCCATGTAGGGGCGCGATTCATCGCGCCCGACCATGTAGGGGCGCCATTCATGGCGCCCAGGAACCGACACCGCGGACTCCCATGTAACCGTCATCGACCCTACCATGACTCGCCTACTCGACCAGACCAACTCGCCCGCCGACCTCAAGCGTCTCTCCTCGGCCCAGCTCACACAGCTCGCAGAGGAGATTCGCGAGGAGCTGATCCGCACCGTCTCCGAGACCGGGGGCCACTTGGCGCCGAATCTGGGCGTCGTGGAGCTGACCATCGCGCTACACCGGGTGCTCGACTCGCCGAAGGACAAGATCGTCTGGGATGTCGGCCACCAGTCCTATGTCCACAAGCTGCTGACCGGTCGGCGCGACCGGTTCGCCACGCTTAGGCAGCACGGCGGGCTGTCGGGCTTCCCGTCGCGGAAGGAGAGCCCCCACGACGCCTTCGGCGCGGGCCACGGCAGCACGTCGATCTCGGCGGCGCTGGGCATGGCGAAGGCGCGCGACCTGCGCCACGGGAGTGAGAAGATCGTCGCGGTCATCGGCGACGGCGCGCTGACCGGCGGGCTGGCCTTCGAGGCGCTGAACCAGGCCGGCGCCCTGCAGACAAGCATCCTGGTGGTGCTGAACGACAACGAGATGTCGATTGCGCGGAACGTGGGGGCGCTGTCCGCGTACCTGTCGGGGCTGCGCGCCTCCGTGGTGGAACCGCTGGTGCGCCGAGCACGGCAGGACGCCGCCGCGCTGCTCTCGCACGTGCCCGGCGGCGCGCACATGCTGGAGTTCATGGACCGGACGCGCGGCGCGATGAAGCACCTCGTGGTCCCCGGGATGCTCTTCGAGGAGCTGGGGTTCACCTACCTGGGACCCATCGACGGCCACAACCTGCGGGATCTGGAGGAGATGTTCAGGGACGGGCTGGCCCTGAGCGGGCCGGTGCTCGTCCACGCCATCACGCGCAAGGGCGCCGGGTACCCGCCTGCCGAGGAGTCGCCGCGCGACTACCACGGCACCCCGCCGTTCGAGGAAGAGACGGGCATGCCGCGGTCGCGGTCGGGGAGTGACCCCTACTCGGCGGTCTTCGGCAAGCAACTAGTGCGGCTGGCGCGCGAGGACTCGCGGATCGTGGGAGTCACCGCCGCGATGCTGGACGGCACGGGCATGGAGTACCTCAACGAGGTCATGCCCGACCGCTGCCTGGACGTGGGGATGGCGGAGCAACATGCCGCGACCTTCGCCGCCGGCCTGGCTGCGGCGGGGATGCGCCCGGTCGTCGCCATCTACTCCACTTTCGCCCAGCGGGCCTACGACCAGATCGTCCACGATGTGTGCCTTCAGAACTTGCCGGTTGTTCTGGTACTTGACAGAGCCGGCCTTGTGGGGGACGATGGCCCTACGCACCATGGCGCCTTCGACATCAGCTATCTGCGGCACGTGCCGAACCTGACGATCATGGCGCCGAAGGACGAAGCCGAGCTGTGCCGGATGCTGGTGACGGCGCTGGAGCTGCCGGGTCCGAGCGCCATCCGCTTCCCGCGCGGCACGGGGCCGGGCGTGCCTCCCCCCGAGGTGCCGGAGCCGCTGGAGGTGGGGAAGGCCGAGGTGCTTGGCGAGGGGGACGACGTCCTCGTGATCGCCCTCGGGGCCGCAGTGGCGCGCGCCGTTGAGGCCTGCGACACGCTCCGCGAGGAGGGCCTGCGGGCCACGGTCGTGAACGCTCGCTTCGCCAAACCGCTGGACGCCGAGTTGATCGGCAACCTGGCGGCGCGGATCGGGCGTGTGGTGACGGTGGAAGAGAACGCCCTGGCCGGCGGCTTCGGCTCCGGCGTGGTCGAGTTACTGAGCGATGCCGGGCTGGACCGCGTGCACGTTCGACGCGTCGGCCTGCCGGATCGGTTCGTGTCGCACGGCGACACGGCGCTTCTGCTGGAGGAATGCGGCCTGGATGCCGCCTCCTTACGTGAGACCATTCGCGCGACGGCCGGGCTGTCGGAGATGGCAGCCCCGGGCGCCGTCAGCCGCTCTGAATAGGAGTCCGCGATTCTCGTCCGAACCGTTCCCGTGTAGGGGCGCGATTCATCGCGCCCGCCCATGTAGGGGCGCCATTCAGATTGTGTTGAGAAAGGGCCCCGTCAAAGGAAGAACCCTCTCCTACGCGCTCTACGTGGCTCGTAGGTCGGGATACCAATCCCGACAATGCCTTTATCAACACGATCTTCAGGGCGCCCAAGAATCGATATCGCGGGTTCCCATATAGCGGGGAAGGGAGTGCATCATGAGACACGTTGCGGTCATTCTCGCCCTGGTGAGCATCTGCGCAGCCGGTTGGGCCCAGACGCCGGCGGGCACGGACGCAGGCCTGAAGGCCTTCGAGGCGGGCCGGGAGGCGTACCGGGCCGGCAAGTACGAGGAGGCGAAGGCGCAGTTCCTCGAGGCGCTCAAGAGCTTTGAGGGCGACCCTGCCGCCCTGACCTGGCTCGGCACCGCCTGCCTGGCCCTGCATCAGTGGGATGAGGCCATCGACTACCTCACGAAGGCGACCACGGCCAAGCCCGACTTCCCGGTAGCGCATAACAACCTGGGCAATGCCTACTTCGAGAAGGGTGAGCGGCTGCTCAAGAACGAAGCCACCGCCGCCGAAGGGCGGGACTTGATCACCAAGGCGGTCGCCGCCTACGTGCAGGAGTTGGCGCTCGACTCCGAGCAGTTCGAGGCGACCTACAACGCCGCCCTGGCCTACGCCGCCCTCCGCGACTGGGACAACGCCTGGAAGCACTTTCACAAGGCCACCAGTCTCCGGCCGAACGACGCCGAGGCCTGGCGGGGTTTCGCGCGAGCGCTGAAGCAGGCTGGCGAGTTGGACAAGGCAGCCGAACGCTACGTGCAAGCCGCGCAGCTGGACCCTAAGTGCCTGGACTGCTTCGTGCAACTCGGCTGGATCTACGGCAAGCAGGCGCGCTGGCCGGAGGCGGAGGACGCCTACGGCAAGGCGATCGCGATCGACCCCGAGAACTTCGACGCGCAGCTCGGGCTGGGGATCGCCCTCTACAGCCAACGGAAGTACGAGCCGGCCAAGCCGCCCCTCGCGAAGGCCGGCGACCTGAAGGCGGGTAGTTTCGAGGCCCACTTCAACCTCGGCCTCACGGAGGACGCACTCAAGAGCCCCGCCGGCGCCGAGGCCGCCTACCGGGCGGCGGTGGCCATCAAGCCCAATGACGCCCTGTGCCTCAATAACCTGGGTGTGGCGATCTTCAACCAGGGGCGGCCGTGCGACGCCGTCGAGCAATTCCAGGCCGCGATCGCCGCCGATGACACCTACGTGATGGCCCACATCAACCTGGCGCTGGCTCTGGAGGCCTGCGGCAAGGACCCGGACGCGGCCCTGAGAGTGTGGCAGGATGCGGTGGCGAAGTTCCCACGGCAGGCCAGCGCGCACTGTGGCCTGGCGAACGCCCTATACGGCAAGGGACAGGTGAACGAGGCCCTGGCCGAGTACCTGCGCTGCCTGGAGCTGGAGCCGAACAACGTCGCGGCCCACAACAACGTCGGCCTCATCTACCTCGACCGCAACCAGCTCACGGAGGCCGCGGCCCAGTTCCGCGCCGCCCTGGCGATCGACCCGAACTACGTGCCGGCACTGAACAACCTCGGCGTGATCTACGAGAAACAGGGCAAGATCGACCAGGCCAAGGAGCAGTACCAGAAGGCGCTGTCCATCGACCCGAACTACGACAAGGCCAAGCAGAACCTGGAGCGTCTCAGCAAGCCGCCGGGAGGGGGCTAGCCCGGTTGGGTGACACAGGCGCCGGCCGGCCGGCAATCCGCAAGGTCGGCCTCTTCGTCTCGCTGCACCGTGAGGCGGCGAGGGAGGCTGCGGGGCCCCTCGCCGAGGCGCTCTGCCGGGCGGGAGTCCGTCTGCAGACGTCTCAGGACATCGCCGAGCAGACCGGCATGGCGTGCGAGATCGTGTCCCACGACGCCGTCGCCGAGGCGGACCTCGTGATCGTGCTCGGCGGCGATGGCAGCCTGCTGCGCGTCGTCCGCCACGCCGCCCCGTTGGGCGTACCCATCCTCGGCGTGGACATGGGGAGCTTCGGCTTCCTGGCCGACAGCGATCTCGACGCCCTCTACGGCAAGTTGGCGGACATCCTCCGGGGCGAGTTCGCTGTGGAGGAGCGCCTGATGTTGGAGGCCGCGGTCCGGCGCGATGACGCCCAAGTGGGCCCCTGGATCGGCCTCAACGACGCGGTCGTGGGCGTCCTCTCCTACTCGAACCTCCTGCGCTTCTCCATCTCGCTGGATGGCGATGAGGTCGCCGACTACTCCGCCGACGGCCTCATCATCGCCACGCCGACCGGCTCCACCGCCTATTCCCTCTCGGCAGGCGGCCCGGTGGTCGATCCCCAGGTCGCGAGCCTGGTCATCACGCCGATCTGCCCCCACACGCTGCAATCGCGGCCGGTGGTGGTGTCCCCCGATACGGTGGTCTCGGTCCTCATCCGCCACGAAGGCGAGAACCGCAGCGACATCGTGCTCGACCTGGACGGTCAGCGCGTGATGGATGTGCAGGTCGGGGACACGGTGACGGTGCGCCGGGCGCACTGCAGGGCCCGCCTGGTCCGCGTCGGCGCCGGCACCTTCTACAGCCGGCTGCGCGACAAGCTCAAGTGGGGGACGTCCCACTAGAGTCTAAATTAGGGACAGGCCCCAATTTTCGACGTCTAAAATTGGGGCCTGTCCCTAATTTAGACTCTCTAGCGGATCACGAACGTGCTCACCGAACTGCACATCCGGGAGTTCGCCCTCATCGAGGAGCTGCGGATCGAGTTGGGTCCGGGCTTCACGACCATCACGGGCGAGACGGGCGCCGGCAAGTCGATCGTGATCGACGCCCTCAGCGCCGCGGTCGGTGACCGGACGATCGCCGATACCGTGCGCACCGGTGCGGAGCAGGCCGTCGTGGAGGCCGTCTTCGACGCCTCGTGCGCCCCCAAGGCCCTCGCCGCGGCAGCTGAAGCCGGGATCGAGGCGGATGCCGACGGGACGCTGATCCTGACGCGGGTCATTTCGACCTCAGGGCGCCATCGCTGCCGTGTCAATGGCCGCTCGGTGCCGCTCAGTCTGCTGCGCGAAGTCGGCGACCGGCTCGTGGACATCCACGGCCAGCACGAGCACCAGGCCCTCATCCGCGACGAGAATCATCTCCAGTTCCTCGACGGCTACGCCGGGGCGGACCTGCTCTCTCTCAGGACCCAGTACGGCCAGGCGTTCGCCGAACTCGCCGCCGCCAGGGTCGCCCGCGAGAAGCTCGCCGCCGCGGCGCGGGACCGTCTGCGCGAGGTCGATCTCCTGCGTTTCCAGGCCGAGGAGATTCGCTCCGCCGGCCTGTCGGCGGATGAGGAGGAGCAACTCCTCGCGACGCGGGCGAGGCTGGCGAACAGCGAACGGTTGCGCGAGGGGGCGCAGTCGGCCCATGCGCTGCTGAGCGGCGTGGGCGAGGAGGGCCTTGGCGCCGTGGACGCCGTGCGCGAGGCCCTGCGGCGAGTCCAGGAGTTGGCGGCGCTGGACCGAGGGCTCGAAGAGCTTGCCGCGTCTCTTGAGACAACCGCATACCAACTCGAGGACTCCGCCGCAACGCTTCTCGATTACCTCGACCGCATCGAGGCCGATCCGGCGACGCTCGATGAGATCGAGGAGCGCCTGGCGCTCATCTCGCGGCTCAAGCGCAAGTACGGGGAGTCCGTCCCCGAGATCATCCGCTTCGGCGAGGACGCATCGGCTCGCCTGGCGGAGCTCGACAGCGCCGACGAGCGGCTGGCGGAGTTGGAGGAGGAGGTCAAGCGCCTGGAGACGGAGGCGGGCAGGCTAGCGCTGGGACTGTCGGCGTTGCGCCAGACCGCCGCGAGGCAGCTCGGCAAGGCGCTTACGGGGAGCCTCGCCGATGTGGGGATGCAGCACGGCAAGCTGGAGGTCGAGTTGAGCCGTACGCCTGCGGCGAATGGCCTGCCTGACGAGCGGGGCGCGCGCTGGCAGGCTGACGAACGGGGCATCGATGTCGGTCGCTTTGTGTTCTCCGCGAACCCCGGCGAGCCCCTCAAGCCGCTGGCGGCCATCGCCTCGGGCGGCGAGCTGTCGCGGGTGATGCTGCTACTGAAGTCGATCTGCTCGCGCGGGCACGAGATTCCGACCGTGGTGTTCGACGAGATCGACTCCGGGATCGGCGGGCAGGCCACACACGCCGTTGGCAGCAAGCTTGCAGAGCTGAGCCGACGAACGCAGGTGCTGTGCGTGACGCATCTGCCGCAAATCGCGCGGGTCGCCGACCGACACTACCATGTGGCGAAGGCTACCAGCGGCGGGCGGACGCGGGTGACGCTGGAAGCGCTCGACGAAGAGCGTCGCGTGATCGAGCTAGCCCGCATGTTGGGAGCGCGGGAGGGGGATAGGGCCGCGCTGGAGCACGCCGCAGAACTCCTGGCGGGGGCGAGAGGACGGGAAGTCTGACAGGATGGTCAGGATGAGACAGGATACGGCAACGTCCGCCGTCATCCTGAGCATCCTGTACATCCTGTTGGGGAGTCGTGGACCTCAGATGAGCCTGAAGGGCCGGGTGCGAAAGCACCGCCGCACGAAACAACTCGTGCTGCAGCTGAAGCCCGGCGAGGTCGCCCTGATCGACCATCGCGACCTCGACGGCCCGGCGGCGGAAGCGCTCGTGGACTGCCGTCCGGCCGCCGTGCTCAACGCGCAGCCCTCGATGACGGGCGACTACCCGAACCGAGGGCCGGCCGTGCTCGCGGCGGCGGGCATCCCGCTGTTCGACTTGCCCAGCCGCGATCTCTTCGAGCAGATACCCGCAGGGCGCACGGTGGCGGTGCAGGACGGCCGCGTGCTGTCGGAAGGCAAGGACCTCGGGAGCTGCACGCGGATGGGCGAGGAGCGCGTGCGGGAGGTGTCGGCACAGGCCGAAGCCAAGACGAAGCAGCTACTGCTCGACTTCGCGGCGAACACGCTCGAGTTCATCCGCACGGAGCCAGAGATCGTCCTGCCGAGCGGTCCCCTGCCCGATCCGGCCACCCCCATCCGCGGGCGCCATGTGGTGATCGTCGCGCGCGGGCCCGGGTCGCACGGGGACCTCAAGACCATCCGCTCGTACATCGTGGACGTGCGCCCGGTGCTGATCGGCGTCGATGGCGGCGCCGACATCCTGGCCTCGGAGGGGCTGCGACCCGACATCGTCATCGGCGACCTGGACAGCGCCGGCGACGAGACGCTGCGCTGCGGGGCGGAGATCATGGTGCACGCCTATGCCGACGGGCGCGCGCCCGGGCGCGATCGGGCGGGGAGGCTCGGCCTGAGTTGCCAGGTGCTCAGTACGCCGGGCACCAGCGAGGACGCGGCCCTGACCCTGGCGTTCGAGAAGGGCGCCGAGCTGATCGTGATGGTGGGCAGCCACACGAACCTGCCGGACTTCCTCGAGAAGGGTCGCGCCGGGATGGCGAGCACCTTCCTGACCCGCCTCAAGGTCGGCGACCGCCTGGTGGACGCCAAGGGCGTGCGGATGCTGTACCAGGGGTCGGTGGGCTTCCGCCACCTGGCCTACGTCGCCGGCGCGGCTCTGCTCGCGGCCTGCGGCGTGTTGCTGGTCTCGCCCTTCGTGCGAGGGGTGCTGCGCGTGGCGGGCATCCAGTTCGTCCTCGCAATGCGCGATCTCTGGCGGGCCGCGTTCGGCTGAACAGGAGTCCGCGATTCTCGTCCGCGCCGTTCCCGTGTCGGGGCGCGGTTCATCGCCGGTCTCATGTAGGGGCGCGATTCATCGCGCCCGCCCATGTAGGGGCGCCATTCATGGCGCCCGAGAACCGACATCGCGGACTCCCATCTAGCGGCCTCGGAGCAGTCATGGGCATCAGCCTCCGACATCATGTGCTGGCGCTGGTGGCGAGCTTCCTCATGCTGCTCGTGGGGTTGCTGGTTGGCGTGGGCCTGAGCAGCGAGCCGGGACTGAGGGAGCGGATGGACAGGCTCGAGGCCAGGTTCACCCAGCTGTCGGGCGAAAACGAGGCCCTGCGCGAGAGCGAGAAGAGGCACGAGGAGTTCGAGCAAGCCCTGTTGCCCACGCTGGTGCGCGGCAAGCTGGCGGGCCAGATCATCCCGCTGCTTCTTACGACGCGCCCCCAGGACAACGGCCCCAGCCGAGACGCCGCGACGCAGTTGGAGGACGCACTGGAGGCCGCCGGCGCGCGGGCACCCTATCGGATATCGTGGGACGATGACTTCGCCGAGCGGGCGGTCGAGGTCTATGGCGGTGATCCCACGTCGGCCTGCGAGAAGGCGACCCAGGCCATCGCCCGGAGCGTCGCGCAGGCCGATTCCGAGCAACTTCAGGCCCTCCGCAAGCGCAAGCTCCTGCGCATTCAGGGCGACGTCCCGGGAGCCGCCCCCACAGGCGTGGTCGTCCTCGGGGGCGCGGAGACGGAAGCTCAGAGCGCGGCCGAGACCATCGACCGTCCCCTGGTGGAGGCGCTACTCGCGGCGGGGATCAGCCGCGTCGTGGGCTGCGAGGCCGGCCCCGCCCTCTCCTATGTCAGCACGTACCGCGAGTTCGACATCTCGACGGTGGACAATGTGAACCTGGCCCGGGGGCAACTCTCGGTGGTCCTGGCTCTGGCGGGCCAGCCGGGCCGCTACGGCGACCGAGGGCTGTTCACCGGCGCCTTCCCCGAGATCAAGTGAACGCCCCGTGGCTGCAGCTATTCCTCCTGGCCGCCGTGGGCGCCGCCACGGAGTGGGCGACGCTAAAGGCGCTCCTGCGCGCGCGGCCGCCAGCCCTCCTCGCCCGAAACTACCGGGGTGCAGAGGTTGTCAGTAGAGGGGGCGTGATCCTCGCGGCGCCGCTCATCGTTGCGGCCCTTCTCGCGTGGCTGCTCCAGAGCCGCTTGGGGTTCGAAGGTGAGGCGCTCTTCGCCGTCGTTGCCGCGACCGCTCTATACGGCGCCTTGGGGTGGCTGGATGACGCTCGCGGTACTACCGGCGTGCGGGGCCTGAAAGGGCACTTCACGCGGCTGCTCCGCAATCGCGTGGTGACCACGGGGTTGGTGAAAGCCGTCGGAGGCGCGGTCGTAGGGTTGTGGGCGGCCTACATGTTGAGCGCGCAAGGGTGGGCCATCCTGGTCGGGGGCGCTGCGATCGCCCTCTCCGCAAACACGGTGAACGCGCTGGACGTCCGCCCCGGCCGGGCCGCGAAGCTGTACCTGGCCGCCTCGATCGTCCTGGTGGCCTTTGCGTGGGCAACGCCGGTTCCCGCGCCGCTCATCGTGATGGCGGCCCTGCTCGGAGCGATGCTGGCCTTCGCGCCCGCCGACCTGCGGGAACGGATCATGCTGGGCGATACGGGAGCGAATCCTCTCGGGGCCGTGTTGGGGATGTCGGTCGTGGCCGTTACGCACTGGCCCTGTTGGCTGGCCCTGGCCGCGGCCCTGTTGGCCTTCAGCCTGGCGGCCGACCGTTGGTCGCTGACGGAGGCCATTGAGCGCACCAGATGGCTCCGTTGGCTCGACCAACTCGGCCGACCTCGGCCACCCACCTGACGGGACGAGCGATGCCAAGCGATGATCTGCCGGCGGGCTTGAGGCCGCCCGGCGTGGTGATCCTGACGGGACCCTTCGGCAGCGGGAAGACCGAGATCGCGATCAACTTGGCGCTCTGCTGGGCGGAGGCGTCCCCGACCTACCTCGCGGATCTGGACGTGATCACCCCCTACTTCCGCCCGCGCGACATCGCGTCGCAACTGGCCGACCGCGGGGTGCGCGTTCTGGCGCCGAGCGGCCCTCCGGGCGCCTCGGACGGCCCGGTCTTGCCCCGCGAGATGTCCTCCGCCATCGCGGAGGCGGACACCAGCCTGGTCATCGACGTAGGCGGTCACCCGGAGGGCGCCGGGGTTCTTACTCACTGGCGGGAGGCCCTTTCGGCCCGCAACGCGAACGTGCTTCTGGTGGTGAACCCGCGCCGGCCCGGGGGGGATTCGGTCGAGGCCTCGGCTCAGTTGGCCGAGGCAATTGGCGCGCGGGCGGGCCTGCCGCTGGCCGGAGTGATCGCCAACGGCAACCTGGGACCGCAGACGACGCTGCCCCATGCTCTCGAGGGCCTGCAGATGGGCCGCGCCCTCGAAGCGCGGCTGCGCGTGCCTGTGGTGGCCGTGTGCTGCCCGCTGGCCCTGCGGGACGAGTGCGTGGCCCAGGCGCCGGACGTGCCTGTGTTCGGATTGACATTCTACCTGCGACCGCCCTGGCAACGGTCGGTCAGTTGAGCTACTGACCTTCGCAGGAACACGGGGATAGTGGGGCGGGCATTCTTGCCCGCCATGGGCCCTTGGCGGGCAAGAATGCCCGCCCCACTGCTCCCCTCTCTACCAGGGGCTCAGCAAGAGGGCGTCGCTCATGACGCAGACGGTCGCCCGCAAGGGCCTGGTGGTCATCCACGCCGAGCGCTGCAAGTCCTGCGAGTGGTGCGTGCGGCACTGCCCGACGGAGAACTTGCGCATCGGCGCGGGCACGAACACGCGGGGACACCGCCCCGCGGAAGTGATCGATCCGGAGAACTGCACGGGCTGCGGCCAGTGCGCGCTGGTCTGCCCCGACGTCTGCATCGAGGTTTACCGCGCCAGGCGGTCCACGAGCCGATCCTGAGACGGAGGCGACGGGTTGTCCGCTGAACCCAAGGCCATTCTGATGAAGGGGAACGAGGCGGCCGCCGAGGGTGCGATCGCCGGCGGCTGCCGCTACTTCTTCGGCTACCCCATCACGCCCCAGAACGAGATCCCCCACTACATGGCGGAGCACATGCCGCAGGTTGGGGGCGTGTACCTGCAGGCCGAGAGCGAGGTCGCCGCGATCAACATGGTCTTCGGCGCCGCGTCAACGGGCGCGCGCGTCATGACCTCGTCCTCCGGGCCGGGCATCGCGCTCATGCAGGAGGGCCTGTCGTACATGATCGGCGCGCGCGTGCCCTGTCTGGTGGTCAACGTCTGCCGAGGCGGCCCCGGCCTCGGGAACATCGGCACTTCCCAGTCCGACTACTGGATGGCGACGCGCGGCGGCGGACATGGCGACGGCCGCTGCATCACCTTCGCGCCGGCGACGGTTCAGGAGCAGTACGACCTGTGCTACGAGTCCTTCGACGTGGCGGAGCGCTATCGGCACCCTGTGATGATCCTCAGCGAGGCCGCCCTTGGGCAGATGATGGAGCCTGTGTTCGTCAGGCCGCGTGGCGAGGCGCCGAAGGACGAGAAGCCGTGGGCCCTCGGCGGCCGCCGCGGAGGGCGGAACCGTCGGGTGATCAACTCACTCTACGCCCAGCCCGACGACCTCGCGCGGGAGAACCGCGTGTTGGCGGAGCTGTACGAGCAGGTGACGCGCGAGCAGGTGCGTTGGAGCGAGAAGGGCGACGACGACCCGGAAGTGCTGATCGTCGCCTTCGGCATCCCGGCCCGCTGCAGCGAGACCGCCATGGAACGGGCCGCCGCGAGCGGAGTCCGCACGCGACTCGTGCGGCCGATCAGCCTCTTCCCCTTCCCCCACGAGCCGATCCGCCGTTGGGCGAAGGTCGCCCCTCACACGCTGGTGGTCGAGGGCTCGATCGGCCAGATGGTAGACGATGTCCGGATGGCGGTGGGCGATCAATCGAAAGTCAGCCTGCTGCCGGTCCTGGGGGGGCTGCTGACCACACCCGAGGAGATCGCGCACGAGATTCAGAGAGTGTATGAAGAGGGTGGCCGGGCGCCATGAATGGCGCGCGTACACGATTGGGCGCGATGATCTTCATGCACGAGATAACCTGACATCATCCGGTCGTTGTAGGGGCAGAGCGTGCTCTGCCCCTTCCCGGGCTAGGGGCAGAGCACGCTCTGCCCCTACAACGACCCCGCGGCGTCAAGCCATTTGGTGCATAACCATCATCACGCCCGATGACGTACTTCCCATACACCCTCTCAGGCGATCGCGCGGGAGAGATGACATGCCGGAGACACAGCCGCCCGTTGAGATACCGGAGGGCATGGAGGTCGTGGCGACGCGGCCCCGGGCCCTGACCGACGTGCCCTTCACCTACTGCCCCGGCTGCACGCACGGGACGATCCATCGGCTGATCGCGGAGGTCATCGACGAACTCGGGCTCGACGACCGTACCGTAGCGATCGCCCCGGTCGGTTGCGCGGTGTGGATCTACGAGTTCTACGCGCTGGACGCCATCCAGGTGCCCCACGGCAGGGCCCCGGCCGTCGGCACGGGCATCAAGCGCGCCAGCCCGGACACGATGGTCTTCACCTACCAGGGCGACGGCGATCTGGCCGGAATCGGCCTGGCCGAGGTCACCCACGCGGCGGCGCGCGGCGAGAACCTCACGTGTTTCTTCATCAACAATGCCGTCTACGGCATGACGCAGGGCCAGATGGCCCCGACCACGCTGCCGGGCCAGAAGACGACGACCTCCCCGCGCGGGCGCGACATCGCTCGCGACGGTCACCCGATCCGCGTCTGTGAGCTGCTCTCCACCCTCGATGGCGCCACGTACGTCGAGCGGGTCATGGTTACCGACCCCAAGGCGATCCGCCACGCCAAGCGCGCCATCCGCAGGGCCTTCGAGGTGCAGATGGAGGGGCGGGGTTTCAGTCTCGTCGAGTTCCTCAGCATCTGCCCGACCTGGTGGGGCAAGAAGCCGGACGAGGCGGTGGAGTGGCTGCGCGAGAACATGATGCCCTACTACCCGCTCGGCGTGTTCAAGTCGGCGGGCCAGGCCGGCGGCGAGCAGGCGGCGTGACGCCCTCGCGGGAGTCGGGCCGCGAAAGCAGGCAGCGGGATGCGCACTGACGTCATCTTCGCCGGAATCGGCGGCCAGGGGCTCATGACCATGGGCCAGATTTTGGCCTCCGCCGCACTCAGCGAGGGAAAGCAGGCCTCCTACCTGCCGAGCTACTCGCCGGAGGTCCGGGGCGGGTGGGCGAACTGCACCGTGGTCATCTCCGAGAACAGCATCGGCAGCCCCACGGTCGGCGAACCCTCGGTGCTCGTGGCGCTGGAGCGCACCTCACTGGCGAAGCATGGCCCCACCGTGAAGCCGGGCGGCCTCATCCTGCTGAACGCGTCGCTGATTCCCGAACCGCTCCAGCGCGACGACGTGCGCCTCATCGGGGTCCCCGCTACCGAGATCGCGGACGAGCTGGGCAACCCGCACGTCGTCAACAGCGTCATGCTTGGGGCCTACGTGGCTGCGACCGAGGCCGTGACGCTGGGCAGCGTCGCCGACGCCGTCCGCGAGCAGCTCCGCAGCCGCTTCCATCTCATTGACGTCAACATGACCGCCCTCCGGAGCGGCGCCGACTTCGTCGCCTCCCACACGCCGGAGGTCGTCTGACCGTGCCCCACGCCCGTCCTCTGCCGCCCGTAAGCGCGGTGGTGTTCGACTTCGACGGCACACTGGTCCGCACCGACATCGACTTCGCCGGAATCCGCGGCCGCCTCCGCGACTTCTTCATCATCCAGGGCTGCTGGGACGAGAATCTCTACCAGCGCTACATCCTGGAGATGATCGACAACATCTGCGCCCGCCTCGATGAACCAAGAGCGCGGGAAATCCGCCGCGCCGCCATGCAAATCGTGCACCACGGCGAGGTCGCCGCGTGCGAGCGAGGCGAACCGTACCCGGGCGTCCCAGAGGCGCTGGAGGAGCTGCAGAGGCGCGGGTACCGTCTGGGGATCTTCACCCGGAACTCCCGCCCGTGCTGCGAGCTGGTGCTGAGCCGTTATCGGCTCCTGCATGATGTACTGCTGACGCGGGATGATGTTGAGAACGTGAAGCCGAACCCCGAACACCTGCAGGAGACGTTGGCGCGGCTGGGCGTGCGGCCCGAGTGGGCGGTGGTGGTCGGCGACCACTACACCGATGTGGAGACCGCCGTCGCCTGCGGCGCGCACGCGGTGGGTGTGCTGACCACGAACGGCGCCCGTGAGCGGTTCATCGAGTGCGGCGCGCGGCTGGTGCTCGATTCGGCGGCGGAGCTGCCCGGCGTGCTGCCGGCCAAGCCGGGAGGCTGACCGTGGGAACCGACCCCCTCCCTGTCGGCAAGCTGACCCCCGAGTTCCTCGCGCGGCTGCTGGGTGAGGGCGCCCGACCCGACCCACGCGTCATCCTCGGCCCCGGGATTGGTAGAGATGTCGCGGTCCTCGACTTCGGCGATCGCGCGCTGGTGGTGAAGAGCGATCCGGTCACGTTCGCCACCGATGAACTCGGGTGGTATGCGGTCAACGTCAACGCGAACGACATCGCCTGTGCCGGCGCGGAGCCGAAGTGGTTCCTCGGCACGCTGCTGCTGCCCGAAGGCCGGACCGACGAGGCCCTCGTGGCCCGCATCTTCGGGCAGATTCGCGAGGCCTGTTCGGCCATCGGGGCTTCGCTGATCGGCGGTCACACGGAGGTCACCTATGGCCTCGACCGACCGATCCTCTGCGGGCAGATGCTCGGGGAGGTCGCGAAGGAGCGCCTCATCCTCCCGACGGGCCTGCGACCCGGCCAGGCCATCGTGATGACGAAAGCGATCGCGGTTGAGGGCACGTCGATCCTGGCACGGGAAGCAGCGGATCGACTACGCGAGGCGGGGTGCACGGAGGACGAACTCGCCGCCGGGGCGGCGCGGCTGCGCGATCCTGGGATCAGCGTGGTGGCCGAGGCTCGTCTGCTGGCCTCTCTGGACATGGTGCACGCCATGCATGATCCCACGGAGGGCGGTCTCGCGACCGGCCTGTGGGAGATGGCGCAAGCGGGTGGTGTGGGGATCGACGTCTGCGCGGGTGACATCCCGATCGATCCGCTGTGCGAGCGGTTCTGCAACCTGCTGGGCCTGGACCCACTGGGCCTGATCGCCTCGGGCACGCTGCTAGCGGCCGTAACCGACGCCGACGCCGCAGTCGCCGCCTGCCGCGACGCGGGTATTCTCTGCGCGCGGATCGGGACGGTGACGGAGAGCGCGGGGAGCGTGCGCGGGCAGTGCGGAGGGCGCCGGGAGCCGCTGCCGCGCTTCGACCAGGACGAGATCGCCCGCCTGCTCGCGGAAGCCGATTGAGGCAAGTGCTGTGTTGACAACGGTAGTGAGGGTGTTCAGTGGTTGGCAGTGGGCCATGTGATCCGCTTTGGGAGGATGAGGGCCGTGAGACTACTGGTCACCGGCGGCGCCGGCTTCATCGGCTGCAACTTCGTGGCCCACATGCTGCGCCGCGAGGACCGCAGCGTCCGCGTGTTGGACGCGCTCACGTACGCGGGTAACCGCGAGAACCTCGCAGGGGTCGCGGGTGACCCGCGCCTGGAGTTCCTGCAGGGGGATGTCTGTGACCGGGAGGCGGTGGAGGGGGCGCTCACGGGCATCGACGTCGTGGTTCACTTCGCGGCGGAGAGCCACAACGATCGCTCGATCCACGGGCCCGGCGGCGCGGTGACCACAAACGTGCTGGGCACCTTCACGCTGTTGGAGGCGTCTCGGAACGCCGACATCGAGCGCTTCGTCTTCATCTCGACCGACGAGGTCTACGGCGAGGCGCTCGACCGGCCCAAGACCGAGAGTGACCCCCTGCAGCCGCGCGGCCCGTATTCGGCCAGCAAGGCGGGTGCGGACCTGATGTGCACCGCGTACTTCGTCACCTATGGACTGCCCGTCATCATCCACCGCGCCACGAACAACTACGGGCCCTACCAGTACCCCGAGAAGCTGATCCCCCTGTTCTGCTACCGCGCGCTGCGGGACAAATCGCTGCCCGTCTACGGCGACGGGCGGCAGGTGCGGGACTGGTTGCACGTGAGCGATAACTGCCGGGCCATCGAGCTGCTCATCGAGCGCGGCGAGCCGGGCGAGGCGTACAACGTCCCGGGGGCCAACGAGCACCCGAACCTGGACGTCATCCGGCTGATGCTGGATGAGTTGGGGAAGCCGGAATCGCTGATCGACTTCGTGGAGGACCGGCCCGGCCACGATGTGCGCTACTCGCTCGACGGGACGAGGATCGCGCAGCTTGGCTGGCGCGCGGAGGTGGAGTGGGAAGCCGGAATGCGCAGCACGTTCCGCTGGTTTGCGGAGCATCAGGACTGGCTGGAGGCGAGCGTCAAGCGGGGGGAGGACTTCCTCCGACAGTGGTACGCAACGCGGGGCTGGGGGGGCCCGGCACCCCGGTAGGGGCGCGCGGTGCCGGGCCTCTAGCGCCATGAGTTGCGGCCCTACATGAGCACGGCAGGACGAGTATCCCGGGCCTCCGGCTAGCGCCCGGTCGTGGGTCAGTCTGCGGGAAGGAGACGAAGTCTGGAGCAAGCCACTTGGGCGGTCCCTACTGGATCGGCCAGGCGGGTATGGTCTGGTCGATCGCCGCCATCAAGGGGATCGTGTTCGCTATGCACGCCGCTACCTTTGAGTAGTGGGTAATGTCGTCGTAGCGCAGGGTTTTCCCCTTCCTATCGCTCAGCCACCGGGCCATTGGCTGGTGGCCGCCAATCTGGAATGCAAAGACCTCGGGTGGGATGGGCGCGAAGTACTGCAGTTGGTTGATGTAGACTCTTCCCCGGTCGCGGTCATACCGCACTGTCTCGACAACCTCGTGGCCCGAGGGCTGCAGTGTCACCCCTGGCTCGCTGAGACCAGGATGGCGGAGCAGGTGGAACTGCATGAGTTCGCCGCCTAGCTGGGCCAGGCGAGCGAACCGGGAGGGATCGGCTCCAATCGGGATGCGGGGGAACCCAGTCCTCAGCAGACCGGCGTACCGGCGGCGATAGGTCGGGGAGTACAGCACCGCATAGATATACCCCAGCACCTCCTCGGGCCCGAACGCCGCAACGTCACCTGCGGCACCGCTCTCGGCGAACCGGAGTTCCGTGCCCGCCGCGATGGCATTGATGAAGTCCATGCTGAGGTTCGGGTGACGCGCGCGCACTTCCCGTGCCTCCTCCTCCCGCACGTACCTGTACAGCGGGAAGATCAGGCTCCCGTCGTACTTCGCGCTGATCTTGTGCTGGCCGCACACGGCATCCGTGACGAGCGCGCCGAATGCCTCGCGCGTCTGGCGCGTCGTCACGAGCGCAAGGTTCCCAGCCAGCATGTCCTCGTTGACCGCCTTGCGGGGCCGGTCAATCAGCTCCGGGCACCAGTACAGGTAGCGGAAGTCGAATGGCCGATAGAGACATCGTATCGCGCGGTCCTCCCAGCCGTCGCCGTAACTTCGGAGCGCGCGCTGGCACTCCTTGGTCCTCTCCCGGTCCATACGCAGCACGGAGGAAGCGGCGCCTTCGGGGTCGGCGTCTCGGAGTTGCTTGATCTTCCGCAGCAGGGCCAAACGGTCGGCGTCGATCACGAATGCGTCGCGATGCGTGTTCATGCCCATGCTATGGATCGGGAAGATCGCATCTACGGGCCAGCCAGCATCGAACTCCAGGCGGAGGGAATCGTCCTGCGGCATGTACCGATACAGCGGCCCAGACAGCGGGACATCTTCCCAGTCAGTAGTTCCGGCATTGTTGTGGTAGAGCCAGCCCCCCTTGCTCTTCCTGTCCCCCCACAGGTCCGCATGGCGGATGGATCGAGAACCCGGCTGCCCGGGGACCTTGCTGAACAGCCCGATGGCGACGCCCTGCTGGATGTCGAACACGTTCTTGTCCGTGCCGCCGCCTGGGGGCCGCTCCCGCTTCTTCGCATTGCCGTGGAGGTCCAGTACCCGGATTGAGGTGAAGAGGTCGGCAAGTTGCTGCCTCATGCCACGGAATGTCGGGTTGTCGAGGTACCCGTGGTTAGTGACGAAGGCCAGAATCCCATAGCCCGTGAGGCCAATCCGCCACTGGCCAAACCGCACGAACTTCACGTAGTCGTCCTGCAGCCACTTGGTGTTCCTCTCGCCAAGCGGTGCGCCGTCCACTCGGTAGTAGTCCCGAAGCAGCTCCCCGATGAAGGTCCTCCTCCGGACCCGGGCGCCCTTGGGGCCTGCTGTCCTGGTAATCCTGCCTCTCTTGGTTCGCACCTCATACTGTGCCCCCGCGGGCACATGCTCGATGTACTCGCTGAGGTTGGCCGAGTGCCCGGCGTAGGGCGGATTGCCAAGAACAACCATGATGCTCTCACCGCGCTTGATTCTGGCGGCGGAGGCTGCCTCTCGGGCCAGAAACGGCGCGAAGTACATCTCGATCTGGGCCTTTGACTCCTCAAGCGTGTTGGTCAGGTACACGCCCAGCCGCTGGTCCCCGCTGAAGTCGTAGCCCTGATCGCGCAGCAACATGCCCAACTTGAGGTGCGCAATAGCGTAGGGAGCCATGAGGAACTCGAAGCCGAAGACCCTCCGCAACAGGTGATCGTTGACGTAGGCCGACCAAGCTCCAAGCCCCTGCTTCTCGGTAATGGTCCTGTGGATGTGCTCAATGACGAAGTAGAGGAACGTCCCCGTGCCGCAGGCCGGGTCCAGGACGAACACGTTCTTATCTGCCAGTCCCTGGGGCTTGTCGAACTCCGTCTTGAGGAGGTGGTCAACGGAGTCTACGATGTATGAGACCACCGGTTCGGGCGTATAGTAGACGCCTCGCCGTTTGCGTTCGTCAGGGTTGTATTCGCTCAGGAACGTCTCATAGAAATGGATGATCGGGTCTTCTCGCCCCTTCTGGTGTTGACCGAGAGCCCGGTTGATCTCAACCATATCGGCGGAGGCGATCAGGGCGGCCAACTGGTCCACGATCCAGTCCACATCATCATGCAGGTTCACACCCGCGATCTGGTCGAACATCTCGCGCAGGAACGGGTTGGTCTTGGGCAGATCCCAGGCCGCCGACTGGCGGGAGAACCCCGTGCCGACGGGTTCGTTGCAGCGTGCTGCAAAGAGGCCGTAGGCGAGCGTCTGGGCGTACATATCCGCGAACTGGTCCTCGCTGAGGCTGCGGAGGATCGTGCTGCGGAAGGCCGCCAGTTGCGCGTGGAGTCGCTCGCCGCCGGGCCCGTCCCGCAGAGCGTATCGGATAGCCTCTTCGGCTATCCGCGCCAGCGACGCCATCCGCACGGCGAGGGATCTTGGAGCCGCCGCTACCGGCACGCTCCACAGCATGAAGCGGTCGAGCACTTGCGCGACCTCCTGGTGCCCTGCCAAGGTGGTCGCGATCCGGCCCCTCGCCATCGTCCCCAGAGATGCCTTCTCCCTTAGGGCCCCATCCGTGTACCAGCGGAACTCCAGGTAGTTAGTGAGTAGCAGACTGGGGAATGCCTTGAGGTACTGAGAGAGCTGCTCTGACTTCTCCACGCGGTCAAGGTCCTTGCCGATGTCCTTCGTCTCCACCCACCCGACGTACCGCTCTCCGCACCTGACCACGTAGTCGATGGCCCAGGAGTCGCGACGTTTCGGCTCATTGACGACGGCCAGTCTTGACTCCGGGGTCTTCTGGCGACCTACGGCCTCCAACAGCGTCTGCAGAGCGGAACGGTAGGAGTGCTCTCCCGCGAGATCCGTGCTGAGGACCTTCCGAAGCTCGGCGACGTAGGCGTGCAGTAAGGACATGGCTTCTCCGGCTGGCAAGCGGCGGTAGCGGCTCAGTTAGAACTCAGGATGCCGACAGTCTAGCGCCCGCCGTTGTCCAGGATCACGCGCAGCTCGTCCTTGGCTACGAGCGCCTCGGTTTGGTCGTAGACGTTCGCCTCGAGCAGGTGCTCTCCGTCAGCGTAGCTGAGGGTGTCCCACGTCCAGCGGTACGGCTCGTCGGTGGAGACGTAGCAGCAGCGGCCATCGACGAGGACCTCGATCCACTTCACCTGAAGCCTCTCACCGACCTCGATCGTCACCGGCGTTTTGCCGCTCACGGCGCGTCCGGCCTGGTGGATCAGGATGCGGACCCCGTCCGCCGGGGGTGGAGGGAGGTCCTGAACCGGGTCGCGGACCATGACCGGAGGATGGCGTTGCCCGTTCGGCGGCTCGGTCACCCCGCCCGCAGGACTTGCCGGCCCAGGGGGCGCAGGCTCAGGTCCCACGGGACGAGGCGGCAGAGCCGCGATGTACACCGGCTTGGCCCCCACCTCGGCGGGCACCGTGTCAAGGAAGTACGAGTCGGCGATCAGCTCGCGGTACGACGCCAGGATCGTCGGGTCATCCGTCACCGAGTAGTTGTTCTCGGCGAGCCCCTCGCCGATCGTATTCACCGAGAACCAGTTGACCATCTTCACCTGGGGGAAGCGCAAGGGCAGACTGGTATAGAGTTCCTTCGCGCGCAACACCGCGAAGCTCGGCACCCACGTGTTGCACGCCGCGCAGTAATGCGTGGCCCCGTACTCGCAGAGCTGAATGGGCTTGCGGTCCGCGTACAGGTCGTACACGTACTGCAACTCGTCGCGCGGGTCCTCGCCGCCCGGGCGGGTGGGGTCGCCATCATGGTGATGCACGCTGTAGACGTTCACCCCGACCCAATCGACGTACTCGTCGCCCGGGTAGTACGGCTCGATGGTGCGGCGAGGCATGCTGAAGGGGCACCAGACCATCGCCACGTTCGGCGCCACGTCGTGCATCACCCGGCAGACAATCCGCCACTTCTCTTTGTACAGCTCCGGGTCGCCCGAGTAGGCCTGCCACGTGCCATTCATCTCCGAGGCGTACCGCAAGAAGATCGGCGTGTCGGAATGGCGCGCGGCCTCCGCCCACCCGCGCAGGTACTCGTCGTCCTTCACCGGCCCCAGGCCCGCATTCGGCTCCCAGGCGATGTGCGCAGCAGCCCCGCGCTTGCGCAACTCCGCCACCCACTCATGGGGGAAGGGCTCGCCGTAGCCGACGTAGCGGAAGTACGAGGCGTGCTTGCGGCCTGTGAGGGCCTCAAAGGTGTCGATGTCGCCCCGGCAGTTGCCGTCCAGGTCGATGTAGGCGCCGATGTAGCAGCCCTTGGCCGGCTCCCAGGGGGCAAGCTCACGCGCGCTCGGCTGGCCGAGGACCGCACCCACAAGGGGAAGAACCGCCGCGACGGAGGTCATGGCTCCACGAGTGCAGACCGACGACGGATGAGTGCGCCGTGATTATACCGGAGGCTCGTGAGCGGCGTCAATGTGACGGCAGTCAGTCGCAGGGTCATTGCGTAGTCGTGGGAGGGGCCGAATGCGAAGCATCCGGCCCCTCGGTCGGGCTACGACGGGCCGGATACCTGTGCGCCGAGTGCCCTCAGCGCACAGGTATGCGGCCCCTCCCGGACAACGCAATGGCCCTGAGTCAGCGCGGAGGGCTACTCCGAGATGAACTCGTCCCGGGACTTCCTCGCCTGAGCGATGATCCTGCGCAACGTGTCAACGACGATCCGGGTTCGCTCGGGGACAGTAGTGCGCCGCGAAGGGTCGTCGGCGTGTACCCACAACTCACCGTGGGCACTCGTGCGAACGCAGGTGAACCCGTTGCGCCGGAGGACCTGCCTCACCGCACTTGCCCGCAGGGGCGCCAGTCGGGTCATTGAGGTTGCAGGTCCCTAGCAGGGATCGCGACACCCATGTCGGCCAACGCGGCGAGCATCTCGCGGGTCAACTGCGTGATGGCCTCCAGGACTCCCTCGCGGGTGTCCGCTTGAGCGACCGTCTTCACGGTCGGGCACTCGGCAACCCACTCGCCGGAGTCGGGGTCCGTCCACAACTTCACGAAGTACCCATCCACCACACCGATCTGCAAGCTGGCGAAGGTCTCCTGAAGGCGCTCGAGCCGAGACGCCAGCTCCGCCGAGGCGACCGCAACCTCAGGACCGAGTTCATCCACAGCGCTCGGAGGGTACGGCTCGACGGCAGCGGACGCACCCGATGCCGCTCTCTTGCCCATCGCTCTGCTCCTGGGCGAGGCCCTTGGCCGCCAGCCTCGCGATGTGCCTGCCGCCTATGTTCGCGGCCAAGTGCGGCCATTCCTGCCCGCGTCACACCGTCGTCCACGGCGGCGGGTTGGCGTAGAAGAGGACCTTGAGGTCCGGGAACTGCTGCTTGAGGTCGCGGGCGAAGTGCTCCAGGCCCGGGTTCTCGCTGGTGGCGTGGCTGGTCTCGATCATCGGGATGCCCGCGTCGATGGCGAATCGCATCCCGTAGTCGTCGGTCTCGCCGGCGATGAAGGCGTCGGGGTCGTGGGCCAGGAGGCTCTGCATGAAGGAGGTGTTGAGGCTCAGGCCCAGCCCGCCCCACGGCGCGCCGACGCGGCGGACAACCTGGTCGAGGTCGCCCGTCACCCGCACGCAGGGCAGGCCGGTGTGCTGCTTGACCTGCTCGGCCAGCTCGCGGACGGTGATCGGCTCGAGCTCGTAGATGCGGATGTAGCCCTCGCTCACCGCAGGCTCGGGCAGCCCGAGGGAACGCCCGAAGTCGTCCAGGATGCAGTAGCGGTCCAACATGCCATGCGCGCGATACACGGCCATGCGGTGCTCGCCGAGGAGCGCCAGCCGGCGGGCATTCGGCCGCCACCAGAGGTACCGAATCGCGCTCGCATCACGGAACTCGTACGGGAAGGTCAGCTCCTCATGGCAGAGCACCATGTTGCAGCCACCGTCGGCGGCAGTTCGGATGGCATCCACCGTCGCCATCCAGCATACGAGCACCCCCGTCACCTCCGTGTCCGGTTCGCCGAACCGGAAGCCCTCCTCCTGGCCGAGCCCCAGCGATAGACTCTCAACGAACGCGCCAATCTCCTTGGCCCTCATGGTTCCTGGTCTCCCTCTACCCGCACGCGGGTATGTGGTGGGATCTGCTGTTCCCCTCAGCAGCCCGGTTCCTCGCGCCAAAGAGGCTGGCGCCTCGGGGCGTGGCTACTGACCCCGCTCCAGCACGAACGCCGGGTCCCACGTGACGTCGAGCTGCCCCTCAGCGGCGATGGGCTGCCCGAACATGTCCTCGACGCGCGCCCCGGCGGGTAGGCGGAAGGGCACGTGTCGGCCCTGCGCGGCGGCGAAGAGGATGGTGACGGAGTCCTCGTCACCCGAGTAGGTCGTCTGCCAGAGGCCCTCCGGCGTGACCTGCTGGTCCGCCAGCTTGCGCCCGCGGAGACGCTCGATTAGGTGCGCATAGGCGACGTACGCGGGCTTGGGCGCGAGGAGGTAGTCCTGGTGGTGCACGATGCCGAAGTTGTTCTCGTTGTAGGTGAGGTCGAGGCCGTCATCCTTGAAGTCATACCAGACGATCAGCTTAGCTCCGCTGGTCAGCGCAACGACCATCATGCGCACGAGGCAGCGCGCCTGGTGCAGGAAGCTGCTACCCCGGGCGTCCATCTGGGTCGGCCAGCCCACTTCGGTAATCCATAGAGGCAAGGGCTTGCCCGCTGCGGCGGCCGCCTGAGCGCTCGCGGTCTGCAGGTGATCGCGCAGCCACGGGCCGGCGAGGCTGGGGTAATGGTAGGGATGGATGCTGAACGCATCCATCGCCGCTCCCGCGCCGTCAGCCATCATCTGCGGGAAGGGCTTGCCGTCCCACTCGCCGCCGATGCCGATCACGGTTGCGTCCGGGTTCGCGGCGCGGATGGCCTGCGCAGCCTCGCGGAAGAGAGGCGCGTAGCCCTCGGCCGGGCCGGGCTTGCCCATCCCGCAGCCGCCGCACCACTCGTTCCAGACCTCGATGTACTTCAGGTGCGGCTGAAGCTCGCCGGCCAGCGTACCCGCATAGCGCGCGAACCCGGCCCGCGCCTCCGATGAGACGGGAAAGCCCCCGTCGTCGTAGTTGCGGTTCGAGTAATCGGCGATGATGAGCGGCTCGAGGCTGTGCTTCGTCCCTTCCTCGATGTACTGGCGGCACCAGTCGGGAATCGCCAGCGTTCCCTTCTCCGGCTCGCAGGCGCCCCAGGAGATCTCGTCGCGGTAGACCCGAATCCCCGCTCGCGCGATGAGTGGCATGACCGAGAGTGGCCAGCGCTGCCCGAAGTGGGTGCAGACGGCGAAGGCGCGGTCCTCCGGCGTCGGCTGCAAGGGCGGCAGCACCGCGAACCGGAAGTCCGCCCACGGCGCGGTCGGTTTGTCCTCCTGCCTCACGGTACGAAGCTGCAGATCGTAGGCGCCCGGCCCGTCGGGCGTCAGCGAGAGGGGCGTCGGCTCGCCGGCCTTGAGCGCGGCCCTGATCTGCTGTAGCGTGCGCCCGAAGGGGTCCACGAGGCGGGCCGTCAGCTCCGGGGCGTCGGCCTGAACCGCGAGTTGGACGGCCTCGCCCGGCTCGTAGACGAGCAGGCTGCGGTCGCTCGGCACGAAGACCCTGATCCCATGCGGTTCGAGGACGCCGGGGACCTTGCGGTAGGTCGCCAGCTCGGCGATCGTCAGCTCGCCCTTGGACGTGAACCCGCCGCCGAGCCTGTCGAAGAGGATCGAGGCCAGGGAGAACGGGGGGTCCAGCTTCCCGTTGCCGTCGCCACCCCAGTAGCCGCCGCCGGTAAGCGGGGCGAAGCCAAGTGTCCACTGGTCGCGCACCAGCGCGCCGAGGTCGAACTGATGGGTCTCGCCTCCGGCATCGACGACGCGGATGCGCGCGGGCAGCGGGTCCTTCCCGCCCTTCATCCGAATGCCGATTGCCTCCGTACCCTCCGCGAGCGGAACCTTGCCGCCGATGTCCACGTACTCCAGCCGGTCGGCCCCGGTGAACTCATAGGCCACACGCAGGGCCTGCTGGCCCGCCTCCGGGCCCTCGCCGGGCTCGACCGTGGCCTTCGCGCTCTGCCCGTGGGTCATGCCCTGCCAGAAGGCGGGGTCATCGAGCGGGTCGAGGACCTCGCCACGCTCGTAAGTGAGCAGGATGTCCCGCCGCGTCGGCGGGGTCTTGATCTCCTTCCAGTCCTGAGCGAATCCGGCCTGATACGTCGTCACCATGAGGGCACTCCAGAGCAGGGGGTACATGAGGGCACCGACTCCTGACGAGGATGGCGGACGGTTCGCCATGACACGGCTGGCCCCTCCTCGCAGGGGGCAGGGCAGAGGGCGCCTCGGCGGGCGCAGCGAACTGAGTTCGCGGTGTCCGCCATCGACGTTCTCTCCTGCTGTCGGAGTGCCGCATTGACCGCCGTGCTTGAGGTCTGCAGCGTCAGCAAGGCGTTCCCCGGAGTTCAGGCTCTCCGTGAGGTGAGCCTGGATGTGTGCGCTAGGGAGATCCACGCGCTGGTCGGTGAGAACGGCGCGGGCAAGTCCACGCTGGTCAAGATTCTCTCGGGGCTGTACGCGCCGGACGAGGGCGAGATTCGGCTGGCGGGCCGCGCGATCTCGCACTTCGACCCCCATGCCGCCGGGCGCCTCGGCGTCGCCGTGGTGCACCAGCACATCGGCCTCTTCCCCAGCCTCAGCGGCCTGGAGAACCTCTTCGCAGGCGATCTGCCGACCACGCACGGCCGCGTGGACTGGCGGCGGATGAGGGCGGAGGCTCAGGGGCTGCTGAGTGAGCTGGGCATCGCGCCGGACCTCAGTCGGCCCGTGGGTGAGCTGAGCGTCGCCGAGCGCCAGCAGATCCAGATCGCCCGGGCGCTGCGCCGCAAGTCGATCATCCTGATCCTGGACGAGCCGACGGCGGCGCTGGGCGACAGGGAGTCGGCGGCCCTCTTCGCGCTGCTGCAGCGCCTGAGGCAGCAGGGCCTGGCGATCATCTACATCTCCCATCGCCTGGAGGAGGTCTCGCGGCTCGCCGACCGCATCACCGTGCTGCGCGACGGCGAGAAGGTCGGCACGCTGGAGGCCGCCGAGGCCGACCGCGCCCGGATCGTCGCGATGATGGTGGGAAAAAAGGGGACACCATACTCATTTCCCGCGAACGCCGGCGGTGAACCGCCGCCTCGCGGGGAAATGAGTATGGTGTCCCCTTTTTTCCCACCCCTCCTGCAGGTGCGCGACCTGAGCGTCAATGGGGTAGTCAAGGGTGTGTCGTTCGACCTGCATGCGGGCGAGATTCTTGGGGTCGCGGGCCTGGCGGGAAGCGGCAAGGAGGAACTGGTGCGCTGCCTGGCCGGCATGACGCGGGCCCGCGCCGGGCGGATCGGCGCGCCGGAGGTAACGCCGCAGGTGCCAAGCCCGGCGACCGCGCGCCGGTTGGGCATTGCGTATGTTCCGGGTGACCGCCACGGGCAGGCCGTGGTGACCGGGATGAACGTGCGCGAGAACACCACGCTGTCGGTGCTGCGCGATCTGTCCACGCTGGGATTCCCGCGCCGCAGCGACGAGGAAGCGTTGACGGAGCGCATGGTCGCGGACCTCGACGTGCGCGCGGCCTCCATCGAGCAGCCCCTAGCGACCCTCTCCGGCGGCAATCAGCAGAAGGTCGCGGTGGGGCGGCGCCTGGCCTCGCGTCCCCGGGCGCTAGTCCTCGAAGAGCCAACGCAGGGCGTGGACATCGCCGCGCGCGCGGGCCTGCACCAGATCATCCGCAACCTGGCGAACGAGGGCGTGGGCGTGCTGCTAGTGTCGTCCGACCTGCCGGAAGTCCTGGCGCTCAGCGACCGCGTTGCCGTGATGCGCGAGGGGCGGATCGTGGCGACGTTCACCGGAGAAGAAGCGACGCCCGAGAGTGTCATGCAGGCGGCGGTAGCCGGTCCGAGTGGCAGCGGCACCCCCGCCGATGCCCAGGCCTTCACGGGCGAGGCCGCCCGTGCCACGAGGCTGCGTCTGCCGATGCGGGAGGTCGCGCTAGCGGCGGCGCTGGCAGTGCTCGCCGTCGTGCTGGCGGTTCGCGATCCGGCCTTCGCGACGCCGCAGAACCTGCTCGGGGTCCTGGTGAACAGCTCGCATCTTGCGATCTGCGCGGCGGGGATGACGGCGGTCATCATCGCCGGCGGGATCGATGTATCCATCGGCGCGATGTTGGCCACGATCTGCATGTTGATGGGGATGATGCTGCAGGCCGGCGTTCCCACGCCGCTTGCCTGCCTGACCGCGCTGCTCGCGGGCTTGCTGATGGGCTGCCTCAACGGCGCGCTGGTCAGCCGATTGCGCGTCCCGGCCATCGTCGCGACGCTGGGCATGCGCAGCATCTGGCGCGGTGTGGCGATGAAGCTGACCAACGGCGACTGGATCACCGACCTCCCGCGCAGCTTCGAGCGCCTTGGCGAGGGCGGCGTGCTGGGCATCCCGTACCCCGTACTCATCGCCGCGGCGTGTCTCGCCATCGCCGCGCTCGTGCTCGGCCACACGCGGGCGGGCCGGTCCGCGTACGCCGTGGGGGACGATCGCGCCGCCGCGCGGGCCGCGGGCATCCGACCGGTGCGGACTCAGTTCACGGCCTTCGCAGGCCTGGGTCTGCTGGTGGGCATCGCGGGCATCGTCTATGCCACGACGAACCCGCCGATTCAGCCCAACGCCGCACCGACGCTGGAGCTGATCACGATCACGGCGGTGATGGTGGGGGGCACCAACGTCTTCGGCGGCAGCGGCAGCATCCTGGGGACGCTGCTGGGCGTGCTGGTGCTGGGCGTGATCGCCAACGGGCTGACGCTGGCGAAGGTGGACGACTTCTGGGCGCAGGCCTTGCAGGGGGCGCTGATCCTCGCGGCGGTCATGGCCGACATCGTGCGGCGCAGGCTCCGGCGGACAGGGGGCGGAGCCTCATGAGAGCCCTCGGTACCGTCTGGCGGCGCCACGAGTTCGCGCTGGTCCTGCTGCTGGCGCTGACGTTCGTGGTCATGTCGCGGCTCTCGCCCGACTTCCTCACCGCCCGCAACCTGCTGACGATGCCGCGCTTCTTCGTCGAGCCCGGCCTGATCGCGCTCGCGATGGCCCTGGTCATCATCACCGGCGGGATCGACCTGTCCGTGGGCTCGATCATGGCGCTGTCCGCGGTCGTGCTGGGAATCATGTGGGGTAGGCTGGGGATGCCGATCGGGTTGGCCGTCGCCGCCGCCCTGCTGACCGGGGCGGTGGCGGGCCTCCTGAACGGGATCATCATCACGCGCCTCGGCGTGCCGCCGCTCATGGTTACGCTCGCCACAATGGCCAGCTACCGCGGCGTGGCCGTCGGCCTCAGCCGCGCGCAGCCGGTCAGCGACTTCCCGCCCGGCTTCTTGGCCATCGGGAACAGCTACCTGCGCGTCAGCCCGAGCGTCGAGATCCCTGCGCAGCTCTTCATCTTCGTCGCGCTGGCCGTCGTAGCCGGCGTGCTGCTCTGGCGCACGGTGCTCGGCCGTCACCTCTACGCCATCGGACACAACGCGGTCGCCGCGCAATATGCCGGGATCGACGTAGAGCAGGTGAAGTTGGGAGTCTACGCGGCCTCGGGCCTCGTCTCGGCGCTGGCGGCGGTGATTGCCGTCTCCCGCGTCGCTACCGCCAAGGCCGACGCCGGCCTGGGCATGGAGTTGCTGGTCATCACCGGCTGCGTGCTGGGTGGGATCGACATCTTCGGCGGGCGTGGCACGATCCTCGGCGCGGTCCTCGGCGTGCTCATCATCAACGCCGTCGGCAACGGCCTGCAGTTGGCCGACGTGGGCACTGAGATGCGGATGGTCGTTACCGGCATCCTGCTCATCGTCGCGGTCATCCTGGGGCAACTCGGCCGAAGAGGACGCAGCGGCGAGGCTGCCGAATAGGGCCCCTCGTCACAGACCCCATGCCTGTAGGAGCGGCTTCAGCCGCGATGCCGTTCGCCTGAACGTGAGGTGCTCCCATGCTTACGCGATCAGTGGCCGCGCTCTGCCTGGCGGTCCTGCTCCTCTCCGTACTCGCGGGCTGCACGACGAAGACGCCGGAGGAGACGGGCAAGACGGCCGTTCAACCCGCGGCCCCCGAGCAGAAGACCGAGACCGGGCCGTCGCCGGCTATCGGCACGCCCAAGCCGGAAGACCTCCTGCCCTCCGGGAAGGCAGTCAAGGTCGCCATGATCCCCAAGATCAAGGGGATTGACTACTTCAACGCCACGCAGCGCGGCGCCGAGGAGGCGGCCAAGGCGCTGGGAGTACAACTGGTCTTCGACGGCCCGATGGAGAGCAGCGTGGACAAGCAGATCGAGATGATCGACAGCTTCATCACGCGCAAGTTCGATGTGATCGCGGTTTCGCCGAATGACCCGGACGCCATCGCCCCCGTCCTCAAGCGCGCGCGCGACCAGGGCCTGCATGTCATCACGTGGGATGCCGACGCGAACCCGGAGAGCTCCCAACGCGAGTTCTTCATCGACCAGGCGAGCCCCGAGAGTGTCGGCCGGACGCTCGTGGATGTCATGGCGAAGGAGGCCGGTGAGGACGCCAAGACGGTCATCGTTACCGGCACCCTCACCGCCGCGAACCAGAACGAGTGGATGAAGTGGATGAAGCAGCGGATCAAGGACAAGTACCCCAAGATGCAGGTCCTCGCGACGAAGCCCTCCGAGGAGGATCAGCAGCTTGCCCGCCAAGTCACCCAAGACGTGCTGACCGCGTACAAGGACCTCGACGGCATCTTCGCCATCACCTCGGTCGCCTTCCCCGGCGCGGCGACCGCGCTCGAGAAGTCCGGCAGAGCCGGCAAGGTGGCCCTTACCGGGCTGTCCGCCCCGACCACGATGCGCAAGTGGGTCGAGAACGGCACGGTGAAGACGGTCGTGCTCTGGAACCCGGTGGACCTCGGCTACCTGACGATCTACGCTGCCAAGGCCCTCGCCGCCGGCGCCCTCAAGCCCGGCGCAAGCGGCCTCGAGGCCGGCCGCCTGGGCAAGAAGCAGGTCGATGGCGACCACGTCATCCTCGGCGACCCCATGCTCTTCACGAAGGAGAACATCGGGAAGTTCGACTTCTGAGCGGCGGGAGATTGGGAGCGCAGGAGTTAGGAGTGTAGGAGTTCAGGAGAACGGCGGCGAGTCGCTGTCCCCCGTCTTGGCTCGCCACGCCGCCGACAGGCACGCAGCGATCGCCAGCGCCAGCAGCACCCCAAACGCGCACTGGCCGACGGCCAGGCTCCCCCAGTAGCCCGCCCCGAGGACCTGGAGGGAGCTTCCGGACGCCCGCAGCGAGACCAACAGGACCGGCACCCACATGGCCGTGCGGGCCAAGCCGGCGAGCAGCCCGGCCAACGCCATGCGCAGGTACAGCCCGTCCAGGCGTTGAGCTGCGAGCCCCAGGGCGAGCCCCGTGACAGCCCCGTTTGCTACGCTGTCTGCCATCAGGAGCAGCGTGCCAGGAACCGCCGGAGCAGGCTGTCCGAAGACCATGGACGGCAGGGCATACAACACGTGCCACGGGATGAAGCCCGGAAGTGCCATACCGATCATCCAGCGGAGCGGGCGGGGCCACCGCGGCCACAGGCGGTCGTGGATGGCCGCTCCCAGCGCCATCGCCGCGCCAGCGGCCGCCGAGATCCCCGAGTAGACAACGAGCCTCACGGGGGACGCGAAGTACCCCGATGCCTGCCCGCCGACGAACCCAGCTGAGAGTAGCTTCGCGATCGCCGCAAGCAGCAGGGCGCTCCACGGCAGGGGCACCTCGCGAAAGGACAGCGGCGGGCGCTCGCTCTGCATCGGAGACGGCGGCAAGGGCGGGATGAGGTGTGCTCCAGACCCCTCTGACGCCATCACAAGCCTCCCCAGCACACAGGCTCAGCGGAACACGCAGGCGAGGACCACTTCGTTGCTCAGGGGGCGGAACGGCTTGCCGGGATCGCGGTCGCCGAGGGCGATGGTTAGCCGGGCGTCGCCGAGAAGTTGTCGACTGATCGCCTGCTGCTTGTCGAGGGCGGCCAGAAGCGCCCCCAGGGGCAGTCGGCCGGTCTGGCCCGGCAGGGGTCGCTGGAAATGCAGTTGGAGCAGGGGCTGAGAGACGCCCTCAGGGGTGACTCCCACCAGGGTCACCCTCACCGTCACCGTCTCGCGCTGCAGGCTCGGGAGCTTCTCGTAGCCCACGCGAATGTCGCCCTGTAGGTTGACGACGGGCTCGTGGGTCTCGCTCCAGATCGTGATGGGCACGCTCTCCGAAGGAGCGGGCAGGTTCGCCGGGCGCGCGCCGGGAGACCGATGGCGTGCCATTCGAACACCGCTCACGCTCAGCCACACGGTGACGGCCACGGCCGCGGCGAGCAGGACGCCCGCACTTGCCCACGCCCAGGAACGCCGCGGCTTGCGCTCCTCCCCCATGTCTGTCTCACCCGCCCTTCGTCACCTTCACAGTGGCGATGGATAGCTCCCCGGCGCCCTGCACCGCGAGGCGGAAGTCGCTTCCATTCGTGCGATTCGCGAAGCGGGCGTCCTCGATGCGGAAGGTTGTCTTCTTCCACGTCTTCGCGCCGGCCATCGCAGTTGCCCCCGCGTGCTTGAAGGCGCCCTCCCGCACGGACCCCTGAGCGTCCTGCGAGTCATACTCCAGCGCGAAGCCGGTGCAGTCGCCGTCGTAGTACTCGATCTCGATGGTAACGGGCTGCGGCTCCAGGTCGAAGGCGAAGCTCTCGTCGAGGTCGAAGTACACGTATCGGGCCGCGTGCTCGCTCGGCGCGCTCTGCACGCAGCGCCGGCCCTCGACTTCGACCTCCTTCGTGATCCCATCGCCGCTGGACGGGACCTTCACTCCGCCATCCGCGGAGCCCTTGCTGAAGTCGGCGGTCAGACTCTTCGCCTCGGAGTACGGCCCGCTGATTCCCGCCAGTTTCTCGTTCGCGTGGAACAGGTCCGCGTACTTGCGGGTCAGGTCGATGTACTTGCGCCCGTACTCCTTGCTCTCGGCGACGTCGGTACCCTCGTGAAACTCGTTCCAGGTCTCGACCATCACCAGCTTGGGCCGCCGCTCCGGCCGATAGCGCAGGACGGTCTCCCAGCTCCGCGAGTAGAACGCGCCATCCTCCCGCTCACGCACCAGAGGCGTGCGGCCTGGCACCGCCGAGTGGTCATAGCCCGGCCCCAGCGCCGCGCAGCCCGCCATCTGCAGGCCGAGCGCCCCGCCCCAGTTGCACGTGTTGTCCGCCTCGCCCTCCCAGCTCGTCTGCTTGATGACGTACGGATCGACGCCGAAGTCCTCCTGGAAGCGCTGGCGCACATAGGGGAAGAGCGCCGGGTCCTGCTTCGCCGCGAAAGCCGAGGCGTACAGCAGGATGATCGGGCGACCCTCGATGGCCGCCCAGTGTCGCGGCGGGATGAAGCTGAAGTAGTCGCGGACCGTGCAGTAGAACCAGCTCTTCCCCTCGTCCGTGGAAAGGTCCACGTGCTTGCCGAAGCGGTTGTACTGCAGCGTGCTCGTATCGTAGAAGAGCCCGATCTTCGGGCAGGCCTCGCCGACGCGGGTCATGTAGTCACACGCCCGCACGAGGTTCGGCAGGCCCTCGAAGCTCCACTCGTCGTAGCCGTTGGGATAGCCCCAGTACACGGGCGCGGCGAAGTCGATCCCCGCCGCCGCGATGTCGCCAAGCTGCTCCCGCCACCAGCGGGTCGAGTGGTAGCTGAAGTCCTCCCAGCTCGGCGGATGGGTCGTGCACGCATCCGTGCCGTCCCCGTCGATCAGGTGGGCGCCCGAGTAGACATCGTACCAGTAGAACAGGTACGTCCCCACAATCGGCTGGTCGGCCTTGAAGATCGCGACTTGCTTCAGGGCGTCCGCCGAGGGATGGGTGAACGGGCCCGGGGCAGCGGGCTCTGTGTACGACTCCTGTGTACAGCCAACGAGCACGGGAAGCAAGACAGCCGCGGCGACGAGGGGGAGCATGCCTGGCACCTCCGCAGGCGGTGTTGGGCGCACAGTATAGCACAATCACGTCTGAGGGGGACTGCTTTTCCCGGGGTCTCAACCAACGAGGGCCGGGACGGGCGGCCACCGGCCGCACCGTCCCGGGGGGGTCATCGAACAGTCGGCGCCGACCGGCGCCGGATCACTTCATGTGTCACGTGCCGCCCATCGCCGGGGCCGTCAGCGTGGGCGGTTGGCCGAAGGACTTCTCGACGGCCGTCAGGGAGGCGATCAGCTCCCCGGGCGGGTTGCCCGACCCCAGATCGCGCACCGACACGGCGATCTTCTGGGCCTGCTGCAGCTTCGCCTTCGCGCCCGCCTTGTCGCCCTTCTTGAGCAAGGCCTGCGCCGCCTTCACGTGAGTCAAAGCCACCGGCGCGAAGGCCCCGTCAACGGCGGCAGCCTTCTGCCCGGCGGCTGCATTCTGCTCGGTGAGCCGCTTGTTGAGGCCCTCGAGCCGACCGCGCATCGCCCACGCGTTCGCTCCCAGAAGCCCGACGCCGGCCGTCAACGCGAGAATCAGGACCACGAGGAGCAGCGTAAGCGTTCGACTCGACCGAGGAGCAGCAACGGACGGTAGCTCAATGGCCTGTGCTTCGCTCATGGGAGGCAACCCCCTCTATCCGGGTCTGGCGGAGCCGCCCGGCTCCTATTTCAGTACTTGGACTCCGCTTTAGTTCTGCAACGCCCCCGGTCGGGCGGGGGTTCCAGCCGGCTGCTGTGGCCGCGTGGTGAGGTGTTTGCCGCTCGTGCCTGCGGGTCACCCGACCCGCGCCGTGGACGTTGCCTTACCTCACCACCCTCACACTCGTGAGGCTCTGGGCCTGCTGTCCGCCTTCGGTGTACGCGTGCAGCTTCACGAGGTAGATGCCCGGCGGCGCCGTCGTCCCAGCGTCGGACCTCCCATCCCACAGGATCGCATTCCGCCCCTTCACGCACTCTCGGTCACGACAGATGACGCGCACCGACCGCCCGGCGACGTTCAGGACCTCGGCGACGACCGATGCCTTGGTCGTCAGCGCGAACGTGATCTGCACGCCGCCCGCCCGAACAGGGGCCGTGCTCACTCCGGCCAGTCCGAGCGACGCCTCCGCCACCTGCGCCGGCGCCGCGGCGGTGACCACCGGCCCGGCCTTCCACGCCGTTGGCGTACCCGTTGCGACGCCGTCGTGGTCCTCCGCGACGAACCGGTACTCATATGATGTCCCGAGTGGCAGCCTCCTCCCACCCGCGTAGATACGGCCCGCCGTCAGCGACCCCGTCTTCGGCTGCAGCGCGAGCGTGTTGCGAAGCAACTTGCCGTTCCGCCTGATCTCCACCCTCACATAGAGCGGCGCATCCCCGTCCGCGTCTGCGTACTTCACTTTCCACACGAACCGCGTCTGCTTGGCGATCCCCTGATCCGGGTTCACGCCATCCGATGTGTATCCGGCTCCTCCCGCCCAACGCAACGTGGGGATCGAGTCGGTGCCGATGATCACTCCTCTCCACCAGTCCCCGGCCGACCCGTCGGGATCGTCGGCCGGCAGGCCATCGCCCTCGGCGTACACGTGCACCCACACCGTGTCACCCTTGGTGAGCGCAGGCCACACTCCGACCGTCGGGATCTCCGCCTCGTACTCGCCGTTCCCCAGCGACGTGCCAGGCGTCGTCACTGGCACGCCGCAATTCACCCGCCACGTGACGTTGGTCTTGCTGACCTGGTTACCCGGGAACCCCTCTGTCTTCCACCTCACCACGATCGGCGGCCCGATCCACGCCTTCGCCGGCAGGCTGGTGATCGTGACCTTGGGCGGGAAGTCCGGCAGCGCGGCTGCCTCCGCGTAGTTGCTCACCTTGCGGTGCGGATGGTCCGCTCGCAGCCAGCTTACCTCCCACGACTGGAACCCCCAGTTGCCGAAGACCGTCATGTTGGGCACGAGGTGACGTCGCGACGTTGGCTTCGCGCAGTCGATGTACCAGACGTCGGGCGAACCGATGGTGCCAACCAGGGGCGGCATGATCCGGCCCGCGGCGATGGCCTCCAGATCGCAGCGCGCCAGCTTCGTCCGGACGACCGGCAGGAGGTCCCCGGTGTACGGCAGGTCGCGTGCTGCGAGGAAGTCGCAGAAGGGCTCCCACGACGGGAAGGCCCGACGAGTCCCCAGGTCATCCCACCAGAGCATCGGGTCACCGTCATCCACTGACCAGACGTACGGGTACGACTCCAGGGCTGTCGCGCCCGGGACCCGCGCGATGTAGCCGCCCTCGAACTTCTGCTCCCACGTGTCCAGGGCCTGGTGAAGGTGGCCGGGCGGGTGCTCTTCGGGCTTCAGGTGGACCGACGATATGTATGGGTGGTCGATCGGCGCGCCCAGTGTGCTGGCAAGGCCGCCCACGCCGTCCCACTTCCTCCAGACGTCGCCGAAGCTCGCGGCGTACCTACCTTCCCAGTACGCTTCGGTGTGCTTGACGATCTCGATGATGTGCCCGCGTTCAAACCCCATCACCCACACTTCGAGAGCCCCTCGAGGGGTCTGCCCGGCCCACTGCTTCCAGCACGTCAGGGCCCAGCCGAGGTCGCCTGCATAGAAGCCCTCGTACAGCCTCAGCAGTTCCCCACGGAGCCCGTACACACCCGGCTCCTCCTTGTACGGCACTGCTGGCGGGTCGGGAGGATTGAGTAGCCAGCCCTTCTCGAATGGCTGCCTGTACCCCCATGCCGACCCGGGCGGTCGCCACTCCTCGGTGCACCCGATCGGCAACCCCATCTGCCCCACGCCCCCCGAGCAGTCATAGCCCTCCTGCCACTTCTGCCGGACCCAACCGGTGTTCGGGCAACCGACATAACCGCACGGAGCCCTGTTCTCGATCCACCAGCACGGGTCAACGAAGCCCTTGGTGTCCCCCAGCGAGGACGTATACCCTACGCTCCTAAGTATCCGCCGGCAGTCTGGGTTTACGGCGAAGTGGAGGTGATCGTCGTCCCCAGCGAAGTTCCCAATGGTGCCGATAGGCTGGCCAGCGCTCACCAGTGCGCCTACACCGATGCCCGTCTGGATGTGGCCGTAGTATGCCTCGAAGTCCCCGTGGCCAAGTGCGCAGTGCTTGATCACCAGACAGTAGTTACCGTAGTCGTCCCAACCTGATGGGGGGTCGTACCGGAACGTCACCTCACCTGCGGCGATCGCGTAGACGGCGCTCCCCTCCGGTCGCCGGGTATCGCACCCAAGGTGGTACCGGCCCGGGACACCGTCGAGCCACCCGTTGTAGCAGGAACAGGCGGCATCAGTGGGGTAGTAGAAGCCCGTCGGGGTCTGCGGGACCGCTCCCGCCGTACGGCAGACGGTCACCAGAAGCGCAAGAGACTGAAGCATCTCGCTCCTCCTTCCTGGCCCCCGAAGCTGACCTCTTGCAGGAACACGCCGGGGCCAACACGAACATCATACGACGAGAGGCGGCCTTTGAGAGC
>Ga0194113_10000839_pt1 | contig 41488 bp, 31 predicted proteins | sample TA2MahC200mmetaG_FD_146193 | JGI IMG/M metagenome (GOLD analysis project Ga0194113, IMG submission 146193) | Freshwater microbial communities from Lake Tanganyika, Tanzania - TA2015017 Mahale Deep Cast 200m | ecosystem: Environmental > Aquatic > Freshwater > Lake | place: Tanzania: Lake... | reverse complement strand
CAAAGTGAAGGATTTATCACCAACCATAACCACCTTATAGTCCCGTGTATCACACGGGATAACTTTCACTACGGCGAGTGTCGTCGGAAGTCACGCCCGCGGCGAGAATGTAAGATTCCGATGTAAAGCGGAACAGTTCTCAGTGAAGCGGGAACCAAATGCCAATTAGGATTGTCCTAAAAGGGTAAATTTTGGAAAACGGTTGGAAATTCATGATAGAATCATTGTAGCAACAGCAAAATTTACAGATAGCATTTTGGTAAGCAAAGATACTGATATTCGTAATTCAGGCATCAATGTAATCTGGTAAAACATTGATGTCCGCTTTTGCGGGAATATAACCTATCTTTTTAATCATTCCTGTGAAACCTGTCCTCGCGAAAGTGGAGAACGGGAATCCAATTATCAGAATAGAAATCCAGAAATTAAGATGAAATGCGGTATTATAGTAATTCTTCGGAAGGAAAGGAGACTCAGATTGAAAGGAAAGGATTTATTCCATTTCTTTCTTTAGAACGTGTCTGAAAAATGATTGTATAGCCCCACACTGAAAGTGTGGGGAAGACTTTAGTCGTTCATCAAGAGGGCGCTAATAAGAAAAATAAAAAGTCGTTACTACGAACGCCTCATGAACGAAATTTCAGACACGCTCTTACCGTAATTGTTATGAAGAAAATATCATCAGCTTTTGTTATTTGGTTAATCATTCTCCACCTGGTTATACTTCACCAGGCACAGGCGCAAATTAAGAATGAAATAACTCAGCTCATCAATGCAGGAAAGTACAATGCCGCTATCTCAAGCCTACAGAAGCAAGCCAAAGAGAAAAATGATGTGGAACAATTGGCGATAGTGTATAGTCAGATCGGCGAAATTTACTACGAATACCTGCACAACTACCCAGAGGCGATAAAAGCGTATAAAAAAATTATTACTTTAAACGGGATTTCAGACTCTGACCTTATTTTGAACAAAATACAATTAGGCAATGTCTATTGCCGAATGGGAAAATATGATGATGCCATCCAGATTTACCAGGAAATCGTAAACAACTACCCTGCTAACGATTTTTTACATCAGACCGCTCAACGCAAAATATCCAATATAAAAAACGCTTTATCTAATTTACAAAAACAGCAAACACATATTCAGAATTACGCGAATACTGATTTGGCGATTCAAGCGAGTTTTCAAATTGCGGAATTATATAGGACGGACTTAAATCGTCCACAAGAAGCGATTGAACAATACCGTATTATAGTTGAAAAATATCCGCGCAATGCAATAACTCCTGAAGCGCAATGGTGGATTGGTCAATTAAACCACAAAGCCCTCCACCTTGAAAAAGAAGCGATTTCTGCATACCAACAAGTGATTCAAAACTATCCAGCCAGTAGCTTTGCCGCCGAAGCTTATTTTCAAATCGGACGTATTTACGAAAGCCAGGGTAAATATCAAGAAGCGTTAGCGGCCTTCAACAGCATTGTAACAGGGTATCCTTCATTCTGGAAGTATCCTGTGGTATTCTATTGGCAGGGAGTATGTTATGAACAATTGATGGATTACAGCAATGCTATCAGCGCTTATAAAATCTTCATCAATGTTTATCTGCCCGACGCAGACTCTGTTCGCTTAGGCGACATTGGGAAATATAGCGAGAATAAACTCAAAATCTCTACCGAGATAGAAGCAAAGATCCGAGAATTGCAAACCGCTTTGCCCAAAGTCGAATGGGAAAAAGCGCAAGCGTTGACCAAAAAAGGCGATTATCAAACAGCCTTGCCCATATTAAGGAAAATTTTGAGCCTGGCGCCTGATAGCCAGTATGCGCAACAAGCAAAAAAGGAACTCAAGCGTGCGGAAGTGCTGGCTGCAATTCAACAGTGGCAAAAGGAGATAGACGAACAGCCACAATCGCTCACCGCCGTTATCGCCCGCTTCCGAATCGCTGAAACTTATGAGAAAGAACTTTTTGACTACCAAAAAGCAATTGCTGAATATCGCAAACTTATTGATGTCTTGTGCCTTGTGCTCAGCAATGCTGAATTGAGACTCAACGCAGCATTGATGAGGCCAACGCACAAAACAGATGAAAAACAAGAATCATCCTGGGCTTCCAAAGCATTATACCAGATAGGTTCCATTTACAGTCATAACCTCAAAAACACCAATGCTGCCATAGAAACATACCAGGAGTTGATTAAGAAATATCCCGAATCTAAAGAAGCGATGATGGCGCACTATCAATTAGCTGAAATTTATCGTTCGCTAAACAAATATCAAGCTGCCATCAAAGCCTATCAAGAAATCATCGCCTATCCTGAACGCAACTGGTATTCGGGAGATGGTTGCATAGATAGCTTTGCCGATGCCGCGCAATTTCACATTGGAATTGTCAACTATGAAAATCTGCGCGACTATAAAACCGCTCTTTTAACCTTCCAAAAATTTATCAATGACCGTCCCAATTCACCCCGCTTAGCCGCCGCGTATGTATTTATTGGCTTGATAAGTGAAGAACAGAAAAATTATCAACTGGCAGCAGATTCCTTCGAGAAAGCCATAGATTTGGTGCTTAATACCAATTCTGTCCAGGCATCCAATCTTGTCAATGAAGTCATATTCATGGATTTTGGTGGTTCAGAACCAATGACAGTTCTGAAGCGACTCAGACAAAAGTTGGAACAAATAAATACCGATAAAAATCGCAAATGACAGCCAGCATAGTGCTTACAGACTTTGTTATATAGAACGTCTAAAATTTATTGGACAACATCACCTTTATATGTTATACTCTACCCAAACATGCAAAAAGCGATGAAGAGGAGAAGTAAGCTTGATACTGCTATTCAGCGAGTTAGTGATAGTGAGAGACTAACGAGTAAGGCAAGCTGAAAGACACCTTGGAGCTGCAGGCCGAAACCAGTAGGAAGTAGGCTGTGCCGGCTCCCACCGTTACAAGGGAAAGGACTAAGGAATAAAAAACCTTGTTCCTTATAAAGTGGGCCAATTGTTATTGGCCAAAATGGGTGGCACCGCGAGGAAAGCTTAAAGCCTCTCGTCCCGTTGTGGACGAGGGGCTTTTTTATTTTGGAAAAGAAACCGTTGCGACCCTTGAACGAAGTGAAGGGGAAGCAATCACGAAGAAACTCGGTTTCTTACACAACAGGGGGGTAAAAATGAAACGAATTTTAGCTTCAGAAGTAAGCCAATTTGTCGGACAAACGGTCAATATTCAAGGTTGGGTGCATCGTTGTCGTACTTTAGGACAATTGATGTTTGTGATTGTTCGGGACCGAACAGGTTTGATTCAAACAGTATTGGAAGGCGATTTAGCTATAAAATCAGAATTATCCAATGAATGCGTTGTTAGTATGAATGGTTATGTGCATGCTGACGAACGTGCGATGGGCGGCGTGGAGTTAAGAGTGGCTGAAGTAGAAGTGTTAGGCCATGCGGAACGCATATTGCCGTTTGAGGTTAACGCCCCGAAATCATTGGCAAAGGAACGACTCGACACTTTATTAGAGCATCGCGCGCTCAGTGTACGTCGGCTGGATGTTCGCGCTATATTCAGAGTTCAAGCTGAAATCATTGCAAGTTTCCGCGATTTCTTACAGCAAAACGGTTTTACAGAAATTCAGACACCCAAAATTGTTGTCTCAGCGACAGAAGGCGGGGCCGAGTTGTTTCCCATACAGTATTTTGAACAACCAGCATTTTTAGCGCAAAGTCCACAATTGTACAAACAAATTATGGTAGGCTCGGGATTTGAGCGGGTATTCGAGGTTGGCAAGGCATATCGAGCGGAAAACTACAATACCGCTCGGCATATCAACGAATTTGTAAGTCTGGATTACGAAATGGGGTTTATCAACGACGAGAACGATGTAATTCAGATGGAGGTAGAATTACTCAACTATCTCTTTGAGCGTATAGCGTATAAGTGCGCAAATGAAATCGAAATGCTGGGCGCGACGATACCACAGATTACGGATATTCCCAAAATTAAGTTGCATGATGCCAAAGCGATATTAGCCGAACACTATGGAAAAGAATATCCTCAAGAGAAAGACCTTGACCCTGAAGGCGAGCGATTGCTGTGCAAATATGCTCATGAAAAGTATGGCGTAGAGCTAATTTACGTGACGCATTATCCTCGCTTTTTACGCCCCATGTATACTATGCCTGATGAGGAAGATTCAAATTTAACAAGAAGTTTTGATTTGCTTTTTAGAGGCTTAGAAATTACAACAGGTGGCCAGCGGATTCATCAATATGACAAGCTGGTCTTTGAAATGCAACAGCGCGGCATTGACCCAACAAATTTTGAATTTTATCTTGCGGCATTTCGATACGGCATGCCGCCGCATGGAGGTTTGGCAATCGGCGCGGAGAGATTGACCATGCAGTTGCTAAATTTGCAAAATATTCGCGAGGCGAGTTTATTTCCACGAGACAGAACACGATTGACACCTTAAACCAAACTTTTCTTTTAGAAAGAAAAGTTTGATCAAAAGAAATAAAAGGAATTAAGGCGTTTCCAACTTAATAACCCTTCCAATTTCAAACTCTATCCGCTAATCGGCGCGAATTTACGCGAATATTTTTTCTTCGTGAATATTCGCGTGAATTAGCGGATAAAAAAGTGGAAGGTTTTATTTTCTGCAACAGCCTAAAAAGGGGGCAAGAGGGCTAGATGGCAAGAGGGCAAAAGGGTTAAGGGGTGCATACATAATCTTTTATCCCGCGGGATTTGGGGTCAGCATGGAAAAATCTAGAAATTCCTCATGTCTGTCATTCTGAGCGAAGCGAAGAATCTCAGTATCACTCCCGTGGTTTACGAAGTAAATCCGCCCTCAGAAACTGTTCCTTCACTTCGCTCAGGGTGACAAACCTGGAACCCGCTTTTCTACTCGTGGGGAATTTCGGGGAAAAATCTGAAATAATTGACAAGAGCTTTATAATATTATATACTTACCTATATGTCGTCCAAGAAAACGGGGTTTCCAGTGTTCGTCCGAGAGCCTTCACACCCAGTGGTGGTCGGACTTCAAGCACGATCAAAAGGTAGTGGTGATGACTGGGAGTGCCGTTTACCTCGCTGTCACCTCTGTCTTTGACCAGGTTGTGTCCAGCTGTTACAGGCAGGTGCGCTTTAAACCTTGGTTTCTTCGACACCTCTTGTCTCCACCGCAGCGACCGCCAAGAAGGGGCGGCGGTCGCTGCGACAAGACAAAACGCCGCGTCCTCAGCGCCGACTCAGCGTCCTCTGCGGTTACGAAAAAAGGTCCTTCCAGCTATGACTACCACCTTTGGTGGTGGTTCCCAGTCACTGCTGGCCGGGGGTTCGCTGTAAGCGGAAATGGCATCAAGACTTACTTTCATTGGACGAAAAAGAGGTACTTAGCTTTCTGACATTGGAGATAGCAAATGCAAAACAATCCCGGAGGTCCCGCGAAGCGGGATTCCGCTACGCGGAACATTCAGAGTTCAACCACTAATGAAATTCAGGATATTCCTGAAAAGGAGTGGGTGGTACATTCTTTAACCGAAAACTGGAAGAAGTCAGCTTGCCTTATTCTTTTCTTGCTTTTCATCTGGTGTTCAATTTATTGGATGTTTCAATCGTTTTTCTACGTGATTCTTTCGGTAGTGGTTTTACTCGGTTCACTCTCATCTTTTTTTCTGCCAGTTAGATACACTTTTTATTCCGATAAGGTGACAATCCACTTCTTTTTAGGTAAACGCTCGAAACCCTGGAGCGTCTTTAATAATTATTATGTCGATAAAAACGGTGTGCTTTTAAGCCCATTTCCAAAACCATCTCGTTTAGATGCTTTTCGAGGCACGTATATCAGATTTGGGGGTAACCGGGCAGAAATTATAGATTATATTGACCGGAAGTTTCAAAAGGAGTGAAGAGAAACCGAGTTCCTCGGAGAAACTCGGTTTCTTTCGCAAGGGCTCATGTTTCAGTGGAATTTTCAGAATAATGATGACAATATTTTGTTAGATGACATTTCAGATGAAGAGCAGCGGTGTATTCTGGAGAAGGTTGCAAAAGGGCTGGTTAGAAGAAGATTAACGGCTCCGGCGATTTTTTTCTTAGAAGTTTGTAAGCCGCTCAATTTTTTAGGGAGTCAATTTTTAATCGCAATTGCTCCTTTTGTTCAAAGTTTGTTGCCTTTGCATGACTATCGCAAATTTGCTTTAATTATAGAACGAGATTCAAATGTAGAAGAATTAATCACGCTTATCGAAGATTTCTCGAAGAAAGAGGGCAAAGGGGCAAAGGGGCAAGAGGGCTAAGGGGCTATGGAATTGGAAATTCGGTTCCGCGATTGTTGATTGTTTTTTCAATCGACAATCATCAATCATCAATCATCAATCCAGAGGGGGATATTTTGAACGAGAATCGAGAGCTCAGGTCTATTTTAGCAACGGATTGTGGTAGCACGACGACGAAAGCTATTTTGATTGAAAAGCAAAATAATGAATATCGACTGATAGTCCGCGGTGAAGCGCCCACCACGGTGGAAGCCCCAGTTGAAGATGTCATGCGCGGTGTAATCAACGCAATTACGGAGGTGGAGGAGTTATCGGGGCGTAAACTGCTACGGGGTGAAAAACTAATTAAACCACAACAGGGTAATGAGGGTGTTGATATTTACATCTCAACCAGCAGCGCTGGCGGTGGATTACAGATGATGGTCGCCGGCGTTGTGCGGACGATGACGGCGGAGAGCGCAGAAAGAGCAGCGTTGGGCGCTGGCGCTATCGTCATGGATGTCATAGCGTCGAATGATGGACGACTTCCCCATGAAAAAATTAATCGCATCAGGCATCTGCGCCCCGACATGATTTTGCTCTCAGGCGGGGTTGACGGTGGCACCACATCCCATGTTGCGGAATTAGCGGAAATCATCGCAGCGGCAAATCCCACTCCTCGATTGGGCATCGGCTATCAGTTACCTATTATCTATGCGGGCAACAAAGATGCTCAAGACATTATTAAGGAACGGCTAAAAGAAAAAATGGCGTTGGAAATTGTCGAGAACATCCGCCCCGTTTTGGAAAGGGAAAACCCAGCGCCCGCACGGCTCAAAATTCAAGAACAGTTTTTAGAGCATGTCATGGCTCATGCGCCAGGCTACAAAACTTTAATCTCCTGGACGGACGCGCCAATCATGCCGACGCCTGGCGCAGTTGGTTCGATAATCCAAACCATTGCCCAAAGACAGAACATTCAAGTTATCGGCGTCGATATTGGCGGCGCTACGACCGATGTTTTTTCTGTATTCAAAAATCCCAACGGCGAACCCATTTTCAATCGCACTGTCAGCGCCAATTTAGGCATGAGCTACAGTATTTCCAACGTACTGGCTGAAACAGGTTTAGAGAACATACTGCGCTGGCTACCTTTTGAATTGGGAGTGCGAGGCTCCAGCCGAGCAAGTGAAATAGACCTGCGAAACCGCATCAAGAACAAAATGATTCGCCCAACCACAATTCCTCAAACCCTCGAGGAATTAATCATTGAACAAGCCATTGCGCGCGAGGCCTTGCGTTTAGCTTTTGAGCAACACAAAAGTTTAGCGCGAGAACTTCTGGGGGTCCAAAGGCAGCGTACTATCTCCGATGCTTTTGACCAAAAAGGCGCGCAGGAAACCTTAGTGAATATGCTAAACGTAGAACTTCTCGTCGGAAGCGGCGGTGTGCTGTCCCATGCGCCCAGAAGAAACCAGGCAGCGCTGATGTTAATCGACGCCTTCCAGCCCGAAGGCATCACAAAATTGGCAGTAGATAGCATATTCATGATGCCTCAGTTAGGCGTGCTTGCCCAGGTAAATGAAATTGCCGCAATGCAAGTATTCCAACGGGATTGCTTAATTCATCTGGGAACCTGCATAGCCCCCGTTGGAAATGCTAATGAGGGGAAACCCTGTCTTTCACTTCAAATCACCTTGCTAAATGGACAACGCATCGCCGAAGAAATTCCAGCCGGTGAGTTGCGCCTTTATCCTCTTGCCGTTGGCGAAACAGCGCAAGTCCAATTAGAAACGGCGCGAGGATTTGAACTTGACAAGGAGCGCTCCGAACAAATTGAAACTGAAGTTTCCGGCGGCGTCGTGGGACTAATTATAGATACCAGAGGCCGACCATTGGAGATTTCACAAAACACTTCCAACCGAGTAAGCAAACTTTTAAAATGGAACCGAGCTTTGAATGTGTATCCGATGCGTGAAACGTGAAATGTGAAACGTGAAGAGTGATAAAAACTTTCATATCACACATTATGTATCACGCATCACGCTTTATCTTTACAACAAGAGTGGCGATAACTGAAAAAGTCGTATACATTAACAGTTATAGTGAATAAAATGGCACACGCATACACACCAGGATTAAAAGTTACAACTGGAACTACTATCAGAAAAGAACGCAGGCTACCGCTGAACGGTGAAATTTTGGTTCAGCTTGGAGAGCATGTCAAGGCGGAAACAGTTGTCGCAAAAGCAGAACTGCCTGGCAATGTTCAACTTGTAAATGTCGCAAACCACTTGAGCATTACGCCCCAAGACATCCACAGCTACATGCTGAAACAACAGGGCGAACATATTGCCAAAGACGAGATTATCGCGTCTACCAAAGGGATTTTTGGTTTATTCAAGTCTCAGTCGCGCGCACCAACGGATGGCATCATCGAAAGCATCTCAGAAATTACAGGACAAATTGCAATTAGGGAAAAACCGATACCGGTGGAAATTAATGCTTACGTTGATGGTAAGGTAGTTGAAATTCTGTCTGCGGAAGGCGTTGTAGTCGAAACCTACGCTACTTTCATTCAAGGCATTTTTGGAATTGGCGGCGAAGTAATCGGCGAACTAACAATTGCGGTACAGGGCCCTGATGATATCCTGACAGCCAATTTAATTGACCAAAAATTTTCGGACAAGATTATCGTCGGCGGCTCAAAAGTGACCAGCGATGCGCTCAAAAAAGCAGTCAGTTCAGGACTTAAAGGCATCATCGTCGGTGGAATAGATGATAGCGACGTGCGAGACTTTCTTGGGTATGAATTAGGGGTTGCGATAACAGGTTCCGAAAGGCTTGGAATCACTTTGATTATTACCGAAGGCTTCGGGCGGATTCGGATGGCGAATCAAACTTTTGAGTTGCTCAAACAAAGAGCAGGATTGAAAACCTCAATCAATGGCGCAACGCAAATCAGGGCAGGAGTTGTCAGACCAGAGATTGTGATACCGCTCGAAAAGCCGACTTCTGTTGAAGCGATTGATGAAAAAATCTCATACATGGACATTGGTACATCCGTTCGCATAATACGGGAGCCGTACTTTGGGAAATTGGGTTGGGTCACGGATTTACCTGTTGAATTACAGTCGCTGGAAACTGAAGCCAAAGTGAGGGTGCTTGAAGTGGAACTTGAAGATGGTCAAAAAGTGATTTTGCCGCGAGCCAATGTGGAGATTATTGAAGTGTAGTGAGGTGAGCGCGAGGATTCCTGTCGTTGTTTTCTACGAAACCTTTAGCGTTTCAACATTTTAATAACTTTATGCCTGAAAAACCGGAGAAAATCTATACTCATCTTGATGGCAAACAATTTGTCCTAAGATTTATTGACACTCTGCCTATTCAATATCGAATCGGATTGTTAAGCGATTTACCAAGCTATGAAATTTGGCTCAGTCTGGAACGGGCTGCTGAAACCGTGGTAAGACATCCAGAGTTTAACCTGGAAAACATTTTTGACATCGCCGCCGAAGCCGTTAGCAAAATCTCTGCTATTCATACGAATCGAATGCCAGACACTGTTAGGTTCTATACCAGAATTGAAAAGTTGTGTCTGAAACCTGTTGGCGCTTCTCCTGACGATATGATTTTCATAGCCTTGAAACTCAGCAACTTTCATCCTTACAACTTTATCAAAAGCCTTTATATTGTCAGCGAGTTTAAAAAAGGAGGGAGTCCAATATGGAAAGAAGAGTAACAGTTAAATACGACTCTCTGACGGACGTTTTTTCTATCTATTTTGGAAAATACGGCGTGTCTTCTTTGACAGATGAACCGCTGGATGGGATTTTTTTGATCTACGGTTATGAAAAATCTTTCCATCAGGGCGTCAAAAAATTGGTTGCTTTGGAACATAGTTGCTTCTCCGACTTAAATGATAAAGATTTGCAGGAAGTAGATGCTCTCGAAGTCCCCCTTCTGGACATTCCTGAGATTGGACTCTCAAATGCTCGCTTGAGTGAAGTTTTTCGATGTGCTTATCAAACCTATTTTCCCAAGAGGACATCTGAATCAGGAAAACTTTCTGAAATGACAGATAGAGAACGGTTAATTACCTTGATTCAGCAATTACCAGAAGATAAAGTGAGCAAACTCTTGTATTATGCTGAACATCTACAAGCAAAATCGTGATTTAACAGGGGCTGGCCTAACAATAGCCACTTATGGCCACCACTGTTCAGTGATTAGTATTCAGACTGTTCACTGATTACTAATTACTGACCCCTATACGGTGAAAAAAATAGGTAGCAACTTGGGTTAATACAAGGAGGTATAGAGTATGGTTAGATTAAAGAAGTTTAAATTACTTTTTTGGGTATTAATAGTTTGGGGTTTAGCAGTTACTTCTGTATTACCATCTGCTTCTCAAGCAGGCGATGATAGCTGGTCCCCCCCACAAACAATAGCTGAATGGCCATACTTTCAATCTTCTTCTATTGCTATTGATCCAAACAACAACTGGCATGTAGTTTATGATGAGTGGTCTGATAGTGATGGCATTGAGACAACTTATATAAAGCATATTAGTAGCACTACTGGCCTGGAAATTATTACTCAAGCCACTTTCAACTATAATACTCAAGTTGGAGAAACAGTGCATTATCCGTCTGTTGCCGTGGATTCAAATGGAGGGCTCCATGTTATCTACCAGCATAATATTATACCACCATATAAAGTGTCTTTGATGTATACAACTAAACAATTAGCTGTTCCTGTGCTTTTGGTGCACGGCTGGCGTGGTTCTCCAGAAAAGTGGACGGAGTTGAAAAAGAAGTTGGACGATGAGGGAATTGTCAATCACATTTTCGATTACTCTCCTGGGCTCGGCGACCCTAGGGATTATGCGGTAAAGCTAAAGGACTGGATTGAAAAGTTAAGGGCTGATACTGGTTATGCGGGAAAGTTTGACATTGTCTGCCATTCTATGGGCGCGATGGTATCAAGGTGGTATATGAAGGAACTGGGAGGCACCGAAAACATTAGGCAGTGGATTGGTATAGCTCCCGTAAACAATGGTGCAGCCATAGCCGATATGGAATTTTTGGTTCCGGACGTTCTGGGCTGGTTCTTCCCAGGTTTAATCGGCACAGAGGAGGCGGTGAAACAGATGAAAATAAAGAGCCCTACTCTGGCCATGTTGAACTATGACATCGACGAATTCAATCTGGATATATGGGGAACGCCTCAACATCTGTCTTCAGGAATTATTTACAGGAACATTATGGGCATAAACTCTGCTGGTGTTCATTCGTTCTCCTCAATTACTGCTGGGAAAACTCTGGTTGTTAAGAAGGACAGCAAAGAAGAACTCTATTCCTACTGGACCAGACAGGGCGATGGTGTAGTGGCAATGGAACAAAGCATGCTAAAGGGTGCAAACGTGGGAAATGAGGTATTCGAGGGTGTTAATCATAACACAATTCTTCACAATGATCCGGAGGTAATCACGAAGGTAGTAGAGTATCTTAAAGAACCTTCGCTCCCATTGGTCAACAATTGTCCGACTGAGGATCCAGATGATGACCACGAGGTGACCGGCACTGGTAATCAAGGCATACTCCCCCAAGGTGAGTATAAGCCTATAGAAGTTTCAGTGGATTCAAGCGTGAAAAAAGCCACTGTAGTAACCACCTGGCCTGGAAGCGAGCTAAATCTGACTTTGATCTCGCCTACCGGAAAAGTAATGGAAGCGGGAGTTTACCCGGTTATAGAATATTGGAAGGGAGAAAATAGCATTTGGTACGTCATCGATCTGCCAGAGCCGGGTGTATGGACTGCGGGCATAGACGCTATCGATGTGCCAGAGGAAGGAGAGCCTTATACCTTCATGACCTTTTACTCAAGCCAGCTTACACTCGAACTCACAACAGCCGAGGGTAGGTACTCATATAATATCGGTGATGACGCCACCATCCTGGCAAGGCTATCGGAGGAAGATGTACCGATTACTGGGGCTTCGGTTAGGGCTGAGGTGAGGCGGCCCGACGAGTTGATTGATGAGTTCGTGCTATACGACGACGGAAGTCATGGCGATGCGCTATCCAACGACGGGAATTACACAAATGTTTATTCCCTTTTAATGCCGGGAAATTACGATTTCACCGTTTTTGCAAGTGGAACATTTGAAAGAATAGAGTTTATGACCCTGTGGGTAGTCCCAATTTGGGGGGATGTTTCTCAGAACGGGAAAGTATCAGCCTATGATGCATCTCTTGTCCTTCAGCATGTAGTCGGCCTTATCACTCTTTTACCTGAACAACAACAAGTAGCAGATGTCACGGGCAATGGCACTATTACTGCTCTTGACGCTGCTTTAATACTGCAATATACCGTTGGGTTGATTACGGAATTTCCCGCTCAAGGTGCGCCAATTCTTATTGCCAAGGATGACAACCCCCTGGCCCCCTTTATTAAGGGGGATGAAAATCAAATGTTGGCTAAAATTATCGCTGAACTTGAAAACTCCTCACTTTCAACAGAGCAAAAACGAGTTTTGGAAGAGTTGAAATGTCTAATTTGGCAGCGGACGTTACCAAAACACACAGCTTTACTCCAAAACTATCCCAATCCTTTCAATCCAGAAACGTGGATACCATTCCAGTTAGCACAAAATGCACCCGTCACCATCAGCATCTACAACATAAAGGGTCAACTTATTCGTACTCTGCATCTTGGCAATCAGCAGGCTGGCATTTACGTAGTTAAAGACAAAGCTGCTTATTGGGATGGACGAAACCATATTGGTGAAAAGGTAGCAAGTGGTATCTATTTTTACACTCTACAAGCAGAGGGATTTAAAGCAACACGGCGGATGGTAATACTGAAATAGTGCGCTGTGTAAGAGTTTGATGCCTGATAAATAGCCTCACGAATTTATATAGACTTTTGCATCAAAGTAATTATGAATTCGGTTTTTGTCATTCTGACCCTCGAACGAAGTGAAGGGGAAGAATCTCTTTTCGCTGACCCGCGGAGATCCTTCACTTCGTTCAGGATGACAAAAGTTAAAGAATGATTTCATAATTAGGAGGAAAATATGAATTTTTGTTTGAAGAGATTCTTGTTATTGCTAACAGTTACATTTTTGAGTATATCAGTTTTTTATGGCGCATTCGGCCAGCCTGTCCCGACGAAGACGGGGCCTGCGCCGCCGACCAATGTCGAAGCAGTTGACACTCCCAATGATGATGGCAGCAGCATCACTGTTCACTGGAAAAGGTCTGCTGATGATGGCGCTGGTAAAAATAACGTCACGGAGTATATCATCTTGAGAAAAGCTGAACCTGATGCCGAATTTAAGCCACTAAAAGGAGGTAATGTCGCTGTTTCTGAATTTAAAGGTAGCGATAGCATGGAGTTTAAAGATAGAGACAGTATGAAGGGAAGTCCACTCTATTCGTACATTGTGCGTGCTGTTGACACCGATGGCAATAACAGCGATGATTCTGGGATTGCCGGTCCAGTCAAAGCGACTGGAGAATGGTTTCATACCGGCAGAATCTGGATGTTGATAGCGGTCGTTCTCTTTTCGGGGATTTTGGTTTACTGCATTTATCTCAGCAAAGCCGGACAAAAAATGTATATTCGTCGTATCGCAGGGCTTGAGGCGGTGGACGAAGCCATTGGCCGAGCAACTGAAATGGGGCGTTCTATTCTCTATGTCTTAGGGCTTGGTGGGGTGAGCAATGTCGCGACTATCGCTGGCATGAACATCCTGGGACTTGTCGCGCGACGGACAGCAGAATATGAAACCCCGTTGCGCGTTCCCTGCAATGATGCAATCGTCATGAACGTAGCGCGCGAAATCGCCAGGACTTCTTACCTTGATGCCGGACGACCGGATGCTTACTCCGAAGATAATCTCTTTTTCGTCACCGAAAGTCAATTCGCCTATGCCGCCGCAGTGGACGGCATGATGATGCGTGAAAAACCCGCCGCGATCTTTTTGCAGGGCTACTTTTACGCGGAGTCCCTTGTTTTAGCGGAGACGGGTAATTCCATCGGCGCAATTCAGATTGCAGGTACTACCGCAGACGCACAACTTCCATTTTTCATCACCGCATGTGATTATACCTTAATCGGAGAAGAACTTTTCGCGGCGAGCGCATATCTCTCGGAAGACCCATTGCTATTGGGAAACATAAAAGGTCAGGATATCTGCAAATTGCTGCTTTTAGGAGCGCTAACGCTTGGTTTCTTGTTGGAGATGTTCGGAATCCATTGGTTTACTACTTTCTTCCAGTCGCCTTAATCTAAAGGGCAAGATGGCTAAACGGCAAAACGGCAAGGTTAAGGAAATCTTACCCCATTGGGATTAATTTAACATATTTTGCCGATTCCCCTCCCTTGACGGGAGGAGTTAGGGGAGGGTGGGGTCATTTCACCCCCACCTAACCTCCCCCATCAAGGGGGAGGAAGGAGGTTGAATACGGTTCTTAACTTTACATATAATATAAGGAGACATTATGAGACGACAAATTCCGTTAATTATCTGTTTTATCTGTGGCATAGCGATGATAATTCAGTTTTTTATCCCGCACCGCGCTTCTCAGATAGTTTTCCGTCGGGCGTTGGATTGGACGCTCGTCATAGGTGTTTTTGCTTTCGTTTTGGGAATAGGAAGTCTAATCCATGTGCATTGGGTAAAAATCTCAAGGCGAGGTGAAAACTGGCAATATAGCTTATTAGTTTTCCTTGGCTTGATAGGGATGACACTGGTTGGACTGATAAATGGTCAGGAAGGCAGAGCATTTCTATGGTTATACAACAATATTCAGGTGCCGCTGGATGCGACCATGTTTTCCCTGTTAGCATTCTTCATGGCCTCTGCGGCTTTCCGCGCTTTCCGAGCCAGAACTTTAGAGGCGACGTTATTGCTCATCGCCGCCATCATCGTGATGTTCGGCAATGCCCCAGTCGGCAAGTGGTTGTGGAATCAGATGGGTGTAATCCCATTGATAAATAAATTGGTAGAAGCAATTCCTGCTCTCCCAGAAAATGCCAAGGATTGGATTCTCGACAATCCCAATATGTCTTCCAGAAGAGCGATAATTCTCGGTATTGGCTTAGGTGGAATTTCGCAAGCCTTACGCATTATCCTTGGGATAGAGCGTTCGCATCTCGGGGGAGGAGATTAGTGGATTGTCGATTGTCGATTGTCGATTGGGAAGTCTTTTCAATCATCAATCATCAATCATCAATCATCAATCCAGAGAGGAGGAAAACAATGTTAGAGCGTTTAATGAACATTGATAGACGATACCTATTTTTGCTTATTGCATTTTCGGTGGTTATTCCGATGCTCCTGAAAGTAGTGTTTCCAATCTTTGTCACTCCGCAACCTAAGAAAGTCTATGATTATATAGAAAAGCTGCCCAAAGGTTCCGTCGTCATGATGTCGTTTGATTATGGGCCAGGGTCCTTGGCGGAATTACAGCCGATGGCTATTGCGGTATTGAGACATTGTTTTTCACGGGGGCTTAAGGTAATCGGCATGGCGCTCTGGAATGTTGGCGCGCCATTGGGGGAGGAGGTTTTTAACCAGGTAGCAACAGAATATGGACGGGTTTATGGGGAAGATTATGTTTTCTTAGGCTTCAGACCTGGCTCGACGAACGTCATCCTGCGGATGGGCGAAGGTATCTCTGGAGTGTTTAACACCGATAGCCGGAATACACCAATCCAGCAAATTCCAATGATGGAAAACGTTAAAACTTATGATGACATCGCTTTAGTTATCGATTTCGGTGCCGGTGACCCAGGCCCTGAAGCGTGGGTTATATATGCCTACGAGAAATATGGTCAAAAAATCGCCGCCGGAGTTACGGGAGTGATAATCTCACAGTTGTATCCTTTTCTCCAGACCGAGCAATTAATCGGATTAATAGGCGGTTTGCGCGGCGCTGCTGAGTACGAAACTCAGGTCAATAAGCCCGCTAAAGCTACACAATGGATGAGCATCCAATCTATTGTGCATCTCGTCATAATTATCATGGTTATTTTAGGAAACGTAGCGTACTTTGTCAGCAGAAGAAGAACTGCTGCATAATACTGGTTTAGGTTTGCTTTTTCTATACATAAAACAGTTGCGTATTGCGTGGTGCGTGGTGCGTATTGCGTGTTGCGTGTTGCATTACGGAACACGAAACAAAGGCCACGAAAGGTCACGCAACACGAAACACGTTTTATGTTTCACTGCTTCACCTATTTACTTATATAAGTCGAGGTTAATTTATGATAGAACAAATTGGTATTTGGGTTGCCGCTCTTTTAACTTTATGTGTTTACAGCTTTTTGTACAAAGATAATCCTTTTTACAAAGTTGCAGAGCACCTATTTGTCGGCGTCTCCGCGGGATACGGAATAGTACTGACCTACTATCAGGGTTTCATCCCTTACGTTTGGGAACCGCTGAAGAAGGCGTATGGCGGACAATATGCCGAGTTTGTCGTAATAATTCCATCGTTAATCGGAATATTATTCTTTACCCGTTTCATCCCGCGGTACAGTTGGCTGGTGCGATACCCAATAGTTTTCCTGTTTGGCATTGGCATGGGAATTTCCATCCCATTAAGCCTACAGGGCTTTATATTCAGACAGATGCATGGCACTTTAAGCCCCTTTGGTCTCTTTTCCCAAAAGGGGGCGTTTGATATATTCAACGCCGTCCTGATGCTAATAGGCGTCGTATGTACCTTGACTTACTTCTTCTTCTCTGTCGAACATCGCGGCCCCGTTGGCATCATCTCTAAAATCGGAATTATCTTCCTGATGATAGGATTCGGTTCAGCCTTTGGCAATACGGTGATGGGGCGTGTGGCGTTACTGATAGAAAGATTTGATTTCTTGTTGACGAAATGGTTGCATATTCTCTGAAACGTGATGCGTGATGCGTGATGCGTGAAACGTGAATTTCTATTTACCACTCTTCACGTTTCACGTTTTACGCTATTTAAAACTCCACACCAAGTTTCACACTATTCTCCGGATGGAGGTCCATGTCCTGATAAGCCTGTACTGATTCAGCAAACGGCACCACTGGCTGAATAACTTCCTCACATTGTAATTTTCCATCCAAAAGCAGTTGCCAGCAGGTATCCATAATTCGGGCGAAATCCCAACGTGGGTGGTCGCGGTTGGGGTCGCTACAGGCTCTGGCGAAAATGAGATTGGGGATATTAAAGTGAGCCTCTGCTCCGAAATCCAGACCGCCCTTGCATTCTTTCGCCCAACCGACAACCGCGACGTTTCCACCGAAGGCAAGCCCTCGGATAGCCTGGTGCAAAGCCGGATAGCTGGCGCTGGTTTCGATTGCTACATCAAGTCCACGGCCTCCCGTTGCCGCTTTTAATTCCGCGCCTACATCTTTTTCAGTTGGGTCAAGCGCCATGTCAGCGCCGGCGTTCAAAGCCACCTGGCGGCGTTGAGCAATTGGGTCTACCGCCGCGACGAATACCGCTCCAGCCATCTTAGCCATCTGCACGGCGATTTGCCCTATAGCGCCAAGCCCAAAAACCGCCACTTTGTCGCCCAAACGAACCTGACCATCCCGAATTCCCGCTAAAGCAAACTGGGCGGGGTCGAAGCAGACTGCTTCCCTCCATGTCATTCTTTCATTCATGCGACGCACTGACCCCACATGCCAGGTATGCGTCTCACGTAGAGAACCATATCCTGCTACCATAGCGCCGATTTCGATATTCTGCACACCCGCTCCAAGTTCGACAACCTTTCCGACGCACATATTGCCCAGTCCCATCGGAAATCTTGCGCCGCGATTTCCATGATACATTGTGAGTTCTGTGCCGCGTTTGGGCGAGCCAAACTCTACTTTCACTCGGACATGCCCCTCTGGGACATGCCCATCTTCATAATCTCTAAACGCCGGTTGACCGGGTGCAATTGCAATTAGTTCTTTTGGCATTGATGTTTCCTCCTGGGAAATAGATACTTAGTGCTCCAGACTTCCGAAGTCTATAAGACTTCGGAAGTCTATGTTACACACTTATTTGACTATGACTAATTTCCGCCTTGCGGTGGAATTGCCCGCTTCAAGGCGATAGAAGTAAACTCCGCTTGCCACGCGCTCGCCATGCTGGTTTGTTCCGTCCCATCTTGCCGCTTTTTCTTTGTTGAGATAGAAACCAGCAGCTTTGCCTTCTAAGTTCAGCACTTTCACCAACTGTCCTTTCAAATCATAAATGCGGATGATTACGTCAGCTTCTTGGGCAAGCGTAAAGGGAATCCAGGTCTCCGGGTTGAAGGGATTCGGATAATTTTGAAACAATGCCGTGAACTTAGGCACAGCGGAAGCGGCGCTAAAATACCCTTTCGAGGCAACCACAGGTACTGGCGTACCAGTGTTGTCATACGCCAGCGCATCTTCGATGGTCAATTCACTGCTTCTCTGAGCGTTTTCGACTACGTCAAATATCAACTCAAGGAGAATCTCTTCCTTGACTATCAATTCAGAAGCAGCGGCAAAGGAAACCGTCATCTTGCCCGGAAGATTGTTATTGGCAATAAGAATGCCATTCGTAGCGTGGCTCTGCAGTTGCGCGGCTTTTGCAATTAACACCGAAGGGTCAAACCGTATCGCCAAATCTGCCCCTGCGACCTGGACATCGCCCGTCAGTTTGAGCGGGATAGTCACGCATTTGCCGCTGAACGCGGCGATATGGGGCAAGCTAAAAGTAATACAGCTTTGGAAAGCAAGTTCACCTTGCAAAGAAGCTATTTGCGGTGGCGAACATGGAAACTCAGTGATAATTCCCACCGCCTTCCGCAGAATGAGGATGGAATCTCCAGAGCCGATTTTGCCATCGCAATTGACATCGCCGGCGCATTTTTGCCTTTCGTCTGGAACCATCAAGCCCACTGCCATTCGCAAAGCGATAATCGAATCTCCGGAATTGATTTTGTTATCACCGTTCAAGTCGCCTTTTGTACAACAAGATATCAACAATTTTCCATCTTGAGTGGTAAAAGGAATCGGCTGTACCGCCTGGTCGAATAAGGAGAGGTTTTGCTCGAACTTCAGTTCACTCATATCGCATGGTTTGGCATTTTCTTTCACATCGAAAGACACATCGACAATGCTTCCGCTTCCTTCTGAAATGCCTGTAGCGCTTGCCAGAGCAAGAAGCACCTTACCAGAAGTGTCCAGGTTAGATGTGAGATTGAAGCCCTGAGTCAGTTTTGTTGTACTGGCATTGACAGCCTTTAGGATGTTCGCATCGTAGGTGAAAGCAATTTCTGGCATCTAATTTAATCGGTTCTGGGGGTGGTGGGGAGGCGGGTTCATCTAATACTGATTTAGGATTGTAATTTCTCGTATATTGGGGCATTTGGGGCGCTGGGGCACTGGGGCAAAAGCTCCAATGCTCCATCTCTCCAATGCCCCATTGCCCTTCCCCAAAGATGGGAAGAAGCAAACCTAAACCAGTATAAGCCCTTGTCAAATTCCTCCGTGGCGTTTAGTTTCATTCCAAAAGTCAGTTGTTGAGGTTCAATCGCTGGATTATTGCTGGTAACGGTGACTTTGCCGGTGATGGTAGGTATATCGATTGACACGCTATCCAGTATTGGCGTTTTGGCGTAATTTGTCTTGAGGAAAGCCCGATATTGCACCCATCTCCCGCCAGAATGGATGGGGTTGATGGGTGTCCCAGAAACTGTATACCTGTCTTGCGTTCCTGTGGGACCATACCAGGAAGCTTTCGTTAAAGCCTCCTTTGTATCGGCCGTTCTAATCTGGAACTGCACCGCTGTCCCTTGCGGGGTTTGAGCGACCCAGGAAAGCGCCCCGAAGCGGCCGACAGCGCCTGTATCGTAAGCAGAAGATACGTAAACAAATTCAGGCAAGCGAGTGTAGGCATCGCCTAAGCCTTTCGTTGTGCTCCAATCCGCGCCGTGGGTTGGCAGTTCGGTTTTGTTGCCGCTTGAAAATCCACTGGCGGAACCCCAGTAAATATAGGAGTTGATGTTATAGGACGTGCCGTCGTAGCGATTGCTAAATACGATGTCCAAGAAGCCGTCGCCGTTGAGGTCGGCTACCGAGTTGCCAAGAGCGTAGTGGGTTGGCAGTTCGGTTTTGTTGCCGCTCGAAAATCCGCTGGCAGACCCCCAGTAGATAACTGAGTTGGTGTTAACGGACGTGCCGTCGGAGGTATTGCTGAAGACGATGTCCAAAAATCCGTCGCCATTGAGGTCGGCTACCGAGTTGCCGTTAGCGTGGTGAGTTGGCAGTTCGGTTTTGTTGTCGATTGAAAAGCCGCTTGCAGAACCCCAGTAGATGACGGAGTTGATGTTAACGGACGCGCCTTCGATGACATTGCTGAAGATGATGTCCAGAAAGCCGTCGCCGTTGAGGTCGGTTACTGAGTTGCCAGCAGCGTGGTGAGTTGGCAGTTCGGTTTTGTTGCCGTTCGAAAATCCGCTTGCAGAACCCCAGTAGATATAGGAGTTGATGTCAGTGGTCGTGCCGTCGTAGGCATTGCTGAAGACGATGTCCAAAAATCCGTCGCCATTGAGGTCGGCTACCGAGTTGCCGTTAGCGTGGTGAGTTGGCAGTTCAGTTTTGTTGTCGATTGAAAATCCGGTTGCACTCCCCCAGTAGATGACGGAGTTAATGTTACTGGACGTGCCGTCGGAGTAATTGCTGAAGACGATGTCCAGGAAGCCATCGCCATTGAGGTCGGCTACCGAGTTGCCATAAGCGCGGTGGGTTGGCAGTTCCGTTTTGTTGTTGTCTGAAAATCCGCTTGCCGAACCCCAGTAGACGAAGGAGTTGATATTAACGGTCGTGCCGTCGAAGTGATTGCTGAAGACGATGTCCAGGAAGCCGTCGCCATTGAGGTCGGCTACCGAGTTGTACGTAGCGGCGTGTGTTGGCAGTTCTGTTTTGTTGCTGCTTGAAAAGCCGCTTGCACTCCCCCAGTAGATGAAGGAGTTGATATTAACGGTCGTGCCGTCGAAGTGATTGCTGAAGACGATGTCCAGGAAGCCGTCGTTATTCAGGTCCCACTGTTGTCCTGTAAGCGTAAGTTTGCCGTCTGCAGAAGCGAATATATTTCTGCCGGCGTCAAACCTGCCATCGGCGAAGTCGGCAAAGGTTGTCTCTGTCCATGTTTCAGCATAGACCGGCAATATAAAAAGAGATATAAGAACGAAGAACATTGTAAAAAAAGATACGCGTTTCATAAAAACCTCCTTAAACGTGAAGCGTGATGCGTGAAGCATATTATAGCACGGATTTCCAGAATTGACGGATTCGGGATATAAAGTCACCGACGCCAGTCGCAGTCGTCCAAAACCGTCGGTTTTCGACGACTGCAAATTCGGCTTACGGCAAGAAGCAAATCCGTTAATTCCGTCAATCTGTGCTATAAGACCCATCGAGTCCCATCTCGGCAAGGGAGTTGGCTAAAATAAGCTGTTCAAGCAGCCTGTCCAGTTCTTCCTTGAATGAGATATTCTCAACTTGTTGCACGGTGGTTTCTGGCACCGAACCAAATTTCACCTGCAGCAGCCGGATGAGGATTTCGCGCCGGGCTTGAAGTTCCCCTTCAACTCGCCCTTCGGCGCGCCCTTTGCGTTGCCAACTGGTGATGAATTCCATGACTTGCACCTCCTCATGCTCAATCAGTTCTTGGAATTCCTCCTCCTCCACTTTCGTAAGCGGAAGATAGGTTTCCACGAAATGAACCAATAATGCGGTTTGGACCTCGGTAATCTCACTTTGAACAATCCCTCTAAGGCAAGCCGCTTTCAATCTCGGCTTGCTCAGTTCGCCCCTTTGCATCAGCGGTGCCAAGCCGTATGCCACAGGGTTTTCCTTTGCAAGATATTCTTTGGCTTCAAGTTCTGCCAGGCTGATGCACCAATACCGGAAAGGCAAAAACGTTTCCCCCAACAACGTTTCTTCATAGGTCTCAAAGCCGATTCCCCCACACCCACTTTCCGGCAGATACAGCACGATTTCCCATATCGGGGTATCCCGTCGCAACCGCAGTTGGCTAAAATACCGAAACATACGCTTCGGGAAATCGCTTTTGTGTGTGGACTGAAATTCGACATGAATAAGGATGAGCTCCCCAGAAAGCGTGAAAATTTCGACCAGCGTGTCAATGTACCGATGTTTTCCGCTTGGGAAATCGGTGAAGAATTCCTGTTCTAAAAATCGCATGGTGCGAAAATCGAATTTTCCTGCGTATTGCGGGAAAAAGAGCCGCAGAAACGGCTCCAATAACTGATGTAACAATTCCTTGAAAAGCGCATCGTGGTCGATTGGGGCTTCTGGCGCTTGGTTCATAATATTGAAGGGACGCGCTCGCATCATGTTCCTTTCCGTTAACTTTACTTTCGTGTAGAATATTATTTTATCAGAATTAAATGAACCCTCGACGCCGCGCCTCCCGGTAGATTTCGTCGTCGTTCCGTTTACCTACTACCCAGATAGTAATTAGTCGTTTGGCATCGTCAATAACATAGAAAATACGGTACTCGCCGCTATCGACGCGGTGGCCTTTGCCGATTTTCTTACAGTCCGGCGGGCGAGGATTATCCTGAAGAGAAAATATCTTCATAACAATCTGCCGCAACTGTTTGCCTGGAAGAAGTTCCATACTTTCTATAGCTTGAGGCATTATTTGCAAACTATACATTTTTTTCTTCCTTTCTGAGACTAATCTTAACGCCGTGGCGGTGTTCGTAATCGGCAACGAACTCCTCGAAAGGAATTGGTTCGCCGCCTTGCGCTATCGCTTCTTCCAGGCGTTTTTCGTCCAGTTCCATCTCAATTTTCTCAAAAATTTGCCACCACTTGTACATCTGCAGAAACTCCTCATAATCAACAATGACCCCTTTGGGGCGTCCGCGCTGAGTAATAATGACTGGGCACTCCTGAAGGCGGCTCAAGAATTTAGTAGAAGATTTTTTAAGTTCACTTAATGAGTAAATTGGGAACAACATAATATTTTCTCCTTTGTTTGAGATGTTGCAGTTCGATAGAGGGGTATCTGCCACTATTTTAAGACCATCAACTTCTTCGTTGCTCTGAAACTTCCCCCCTCAAGGGTGTAAAAATACACCCCGCTGGCAACTTTTTCTCCGGCGTCATTTGTGCCGTTCCAATAGGCTGCGCTTGATTTTTCTTGATAAACACCAGCCTCTTTTTGCCCTAAGTGCAAGGTTTTAACGAGTTGCCCTGTTACATCGTAAATTTTGATAGTGACAACAGCGCTTGGCGCCAGATTATAGGGAATCCACGTTTCAGGGTTAAAGGGGTTCGGATAATTTTGCAACAGTTTAGAGACCTTTGGAATCACCCGCGATACGATTGTCACAGTCAACTGATGCGTCCCCGCGGGCAACAGATATATCGAAAGAGTGCGCATATCGATCTTATCTGTATCTGTATCCAATATCACGGTCAGATTGCCCGGCAGATTGGAAGCATCCCAACTCAAGGTGGCCGGTTTTTCTGGGATTTCAACTTGGAAGCGCCACGACATCGCCTCCGCCAGTGGCTTGATGTCGGTCGTCAAACGGCTGAACAACGGATGATTGTTCGGAAAATACGCCTGAACTGGAAGCATCCCCTGCGGCACAGGCGGAGGGGCGATTTCATCAAGATTTCGATCAAATCCTTCCGTTGCCTGGGCATGCGCGCCCAACGTCAAGTATTGAGTGATGTCCGCTTCTCCTGTAACCTTTATAGGCAAAGTCCATGCGGGCGTCAACGCCGCTACAGGGGGGATAGAAGGCGCTACTGGCGGTGCCGAAGATTTCAGCGTCAAGGTGCAATCCTGAAGCGCAATCACCCAGTAACCTTTCGTAGGTTCCAATTGGTTGGCGCGAGTATAAGTGAATTTGTCCGGGTCATAAAAGCGCGCGGGGGGCAGAACGCTTCCATCTGGATTATCTTGTGGATTAGTAAAATCTATAGTCGCATTCGGACTCCCTATCAAATTCCATCCTGCCTTGAGGGAGAGAACGCATTCTGAAGTTGGGATGACCTCTACGGTGAAACTGGTCTTGTCGAGGGATAAGACCCAATACCCTTTGCCGAATTCCAGCTTATCCGCCTTACGGAAAGCAAAACGCTCAAGGTCCCAAGTGAATAGACGCTGAATTTGTGAGGATTGCGATGTTAGGGAATCTGGATTTGGATTCACGGGTGTTCCAGGGAAAGAGATGAGGCTCCAGCCGGGTTTCAAATCAAATGTTAGAATTTCGCTGAGATTTTTAAAGTTGGCTATAACACTCTTATCCTTGTCCATCGTGATGGTGATAGTGGGCGAAGTTCCACTCGCATCGCCGCTCCAGTGGTAGAAGCGATAGTTAGGACTTGGTGCCGCAGTTAGAGAGACAGTAGTCCCCTCATCATAAGTGCCGCCGCTGGGGCTGACACGTCCACTCCCCGATGGACTTACACTGGTCGTCAGAGGGTAGATTCTGATGAAGTTGGCTATAACCTTCTTATCCTTATCCATTGTGATAGTGATGGGATTGTCACTGCCGCTGGCATCGCCACTCCAGTGTTTGAAGCGATACTTTGTGGAATCAATTGGATTCGCAGTCAGAAGGACCTGAGTGCCTGCGTCATAGGTGTGTGTACCAGAAGGATCAACGTTCCCACCTTCCGGTGGATTCGCACTGGTCGTCAGAGAATAAATTGGATGAATTACGGGAGTTTTAGTCTTAAAGTCTGCCTGGGCCTGGATGCCGACGAACATGCTCCAATCTCCGCCGTGTTCACTCACCTTGACCAGGAGGAGGTTATCGCCAGCATTCAGATTCATCTTGAATGTATCCTGAAAATCCCCAGCGCCACGGTCTACCGCATTCTTGTGGACTACTTGTCCGTTGAGCCACACCTTGATAGAATCATCGCTGCCTATACGCGCCGTGACTTCACTTTGAACGTATGAGGACTCAATAATAATCAAAGCGTATGCGGAATGGTCATTGATATCCCCTGGAAGGTTTGCCCAATCTCCTCCCCAGGCAGCCTTATGTTGATTAATCATGTCCTGGATATTATTGATGCCTGTGGCTGAAATCTCCGCTTCGACCCATGTCAGATTGCCGACCCTGTCTCCTCTTATATCGTTTCTGGCGACCATCTCTTCGGTGATAGCGCCGCCAGAAGCTTTGGCAAGTTGGTCGGCATCGGTGGCAACGGCACCGCCAGGGCCGTCCGTTGGCGCAATCATCCACAGCCACGGACCTTTAATTTTCTCTGGTCCTGTGGGACAAGTGCCAATGTCCCACCAGAGCGCCACCTTGGCGTCGCCGCCGTTCTCATAGTATTCGACTTTGAGGCTGTGATGGCCTTCAGTCAACTCGCGACCCCCGGTGTATTCAATGCCACTCTGGTCTTTCCATTCGCCAGCCACGTGATTGTTGTCCACATAGAGGCGGACACCGTCATCGCCGAGCACATGGAAGCAGTAGTGGCCGGCCGTGAAGTACAACTGACGCGTCCAGCGCGCGGAGAAGTGGTCGTTGGGCACGCCACCGCCGGGGCCGCCGTTGCCCCAATCGAAGTCGACCTTGTCGTCGTTACGAACGAGTATGGGGTTGCCGCTCAAGGTCTGATTATTCCAGTACTCGCCCTTCCACTCCGTGATGGAAGTTGGAGGTGGAGTGGCAGGCTTTCCATCTGAATTTGGAGGCGTTCCATTATATAACACCATCTTCGTAGGACTCCAACCTTTTCCCTTTAAATCATTTAAAGTGCATTGCTCACCTAATAGACATTATCCTCTGCCCGAAAAAACTCTTTTTCAGAACTTCTTTTCTCTTTTGCACAGGCTTATCCTCCTGTACAAAAACAAAATGTATCGTTTCCATGTGGAAACCTCCAATTTCATTTTCTGTATTGCTTCAATCATTTCCTCTGATTCGAGGTTATCTAACCACAATCCTTGCGTCTCGAACAGATTTTCGACCTCTGTTTGAGTGCAACCACTATGGAACATAATTTGGCGAATCCTTTCTTCTTTTTCTTCCATCCCTAACTCATGAGACGTCTGACCTTGAGGTTGTTCAGGTTCTTCAAGAATACGAATGAGAATTCTGCAACTGCACTCAAAAAAGATATAAAAGATGAAAATCTGACTCAAGTAGAGCAAAAGCCTATTTTACTTTGGTATAGTGCTAAACGTAGGAATTGGGCGCCCTCGTCGCTCTTCCCTCAAAAACTCTTTCATGGTTTCAATGACGCTTCTTCCGATGAGAACATCTGGGTTTTCACCATATATCCTGGCGCTGGAGTATTTGATATTGTTGCTCCAACCGGCTGAGACTTTGTCTTTACGGACTATCTGACCTTTGTCAAGTGGCCGTATGATTGGGGGGTAGAAAATGGCACCGCCGGAAAAAGTCCTTCCAGAATGATTTGCCGAAAGACATGATGCGCCTACCTATCCCGACAGGTCTTCCTCGAACTCATGAAGCGAACTGACGGTGATTGCCTTTCTGTGCAATTCCTTGAGAACCGACAGGTCTTCAAGCTGATGGATGCGCTCTGAAAGGGAGCGGGGCACAGCCTGAAATCGCAAGGAAAGCACCTCAAGGGCCGCTTCGCGTGCCGTTTGCACCGCCCCTTGCTGAATTCCCTGCTGCATTCCCCTCTGCATTCCCCTCTGCATTGCTCTTCTTTCGTAGTTAGACAACCACTCCATTTTTCTCACCTCCTCATATTGCTCAATCTCTTTTTCAAACTGCGCTTCCAAATCCGCCGGCAACAACATCACAAGGTCCAGGAAGCGAAAAAGGTCAGCAAACTCCTCCTCACTTCGACCCTCACGATAAAGCCAGCGCAAAATCCGCACCTTCCATTGAAAGCGATTCTCAAAATCATGGTGCGTCGCTTGGGTTTTCAAGTGCGCAATCACCACAATGGCAAATGGGTTCTCACTCGAAGCTAACTCTTCCAAACGGCTTTCGTAGTCCAGCAGTTTCACTACAGGAAATTCCAACAAAGCGCGACAGCCCCAAAGCCCAGACTCAAAACTTCGCGGCCTCCAAGAAGCATCCGTGTCGCCAAGTATTGCCAGACTCACAACACACCGTTTGTGGCGGCCAAACAGGAAGGTGTTGTAAATGTATATCCGTTGAGGAAACTCCGGCTCCACCTGGCTCTGCACTTCGACATGCACCAGCACCCACGCTTCCTTGCCATCTTTGCGCCAAGCTTTGACTAACTTGTCCACAGCACGCTTTCCTCGCCCACCGGAACGAACCGCCTGACGAAGTTCCTTTTCCAGAAACTCGACGCCCCGACTCCAATCAATCTCGCGGTGCGCAGAAGGGAAAAAGAATGCCATGAAAGAAGCAAAGTAACGTTCTAAAACTTCTTTCCATGCGTTATCAAAATCGCTTCGTAGCTTTCTCATAGCTGCCTATTATTTCTCCCATACCACCAGCCCTAATACCAGTTTAGATGAACCAATGCTCATTAGTTTGGTGACTTGCCGATGGGGATTGAGTGTAGGAACGCCAGTACAGACTAAAGAGCAGGCGCTGTCAGAAGCCCGCCCTTTGCCATGTTGCGTTGGTTTAGCGTGTTACTTATGATAAACGAATCCAGTCAAGTTCTTAACTTATCTGTGTTGCTTCAATCATTTCCTCTGATTCGAGGTTATCTAACCACAACCCTTGCGTCTCGAACAGATTTTCGACCTCTGTTTGAGTGCAACCACTATGGAACATAATTTGGCGAATCCTTTCTTCTTTTTCTTCCATCCCTAACTCATGAGACGTCTGACCTTGAGGTTGTTCAGGTTCTTCAAGAATACGAATGAGAACTCTGCTGTTTTCTTCGAGTTTTAATTCATCTAATGGGATAAAATGGCCTTGTTTATAAACGGCTCTCACGAATCCTGAAAGCATAATTTACACCTCCATGTCATGCGTGAAAAGTGAATGTTGAGAACGTCATATACTAAACTGCTCTTGATTCTATTACAAGTGAATGGATATATCAAGGGAAAAATTCCATGCCGGATAAACCTGATGGGCAATCAGGGCATTCCCCAAGAAATCCTAAAGCCATTTTTCAAGAAATTTCAGTATTTCCGCGCGCATGATAGGCGTTTCCTCATGCCCAATGTCGTAGCGAAGCAACTTCCATCTTTCTGGAACGTCATAAGCGGCGTAAACTTCTTTTAACTCTCTGTCGATACGGTCTAAGCCCGCAGGCGGCGTGAGTGTGTCAAGATTCCCCGCTAAACTAAGATGCGCCCGCGGCGCGATTAAGCCGTTAATCTGCGCTGTTGTGAAATGTTTTAGCAGATTCGGAACATAGTAATAAATCCCATGTCCATCCAATCCGTTGGCTTCAATCAACGCGTGAAAATCGGTAAGGCAGCAAATATCCACACAGACTTTAATTCGCGTATCAAGAGCCGCAACCCACCACGCCATTGTGCTGCCCATCGAAAGCCCCAAAGTCGCCAAACGGTCAGAATCTACCTCCGGTCTCGTTACTAAATAGTCAATACCGCGAATGCTATCATAGACCATCATGCCCCACAGCACTCTCCCCTTCCACAACATCTCTTTGAATACTGATGATTCGGTGCGATGATGTCTTTCTCCGAAAACCCACGTATCCATGCAAAGCCCGCAATAACCGCGTTCCGTCAAAGCTTGCGCATAAGGCGGATGTTGTATGGCGTCGCGCCCCTTGATAAATTCCTCTTTGCCGAGCGCGTAATCGCCACCATGCGCGTGATTGTAAAGCACAATGGGAGCTTTACCTGATAATTCCTTCGGATGCGCAAAATACGCAGGGACAGGTTCAATGCCATTCAAGTCCAGCGTCAACTTCTCCAGTATGTATCCATCATACTCGCATTCATCAATTTTTGTCGCAGAAATTGGCCGGTTGCGCTCGGGCAAATCGCCAAGCAGATTGTATAATTCTTGTCGGCGTGCTTCTTGTTCCATAATACTCTCCTTTTTTGAGCAACGTAACCAAACTTTTCTTTAAGAAAGAAAAGTTCCATCAAAAGAAATAAGAGGAAGAAAAGTAAATGGCAAAATGGCAAGGGGGCAAGACGGTAAGATGGCAAGGGGGCAAGACGGCAAGACGGTAATTACTGTTTAGCCATTTTGCCTTCTTGCCATTTAGCCGTTTTGCCGTCTAGCCACTTTGCCGTTTAGCCTCTTCCACCTCAAACGTTGTAGATTCCATGCCAGATTCATATCCTTGCATAGAAACACGCGCTTCAATGGTATAAGTTCCTATCGGGTCATCCATCATAATTTCACTACCAAAATAAGCTATGCCATTTGCATTCGTCATACCCTGTCCCGCGGCCTGGATGGAATTATCAGCATCATAAATTGTTACATCAACTATCGCGTTTCGTACAGCCTCGCCGAAGTTATCTATCACCTTAACTTCGACTCGTAACATGGAATTTAATTGATACGTCTCCTGATAAGTTTTTATATTGATTTTCAATTTCTTTACCAGATTGTCAATCTTCACCTTTACTTGCTTTGCATTCACCGTTTGAGGCGTTGGCGAACTATCCACTACTCGGACATCAATTGTATGAATACCACTCCCCAGTTCTTTTATCTCCCAATCATAATAATAGTGAACACCGTCAAACTGGTTGGTTATATCAATGTATTTTCCAACATCAAAAGAAACTCCCACTTTCGCTATTGATTTACCTGCAGTAGATTCAACAAGAATTCGATATGTTTTTTGAATCGTCATGCCATCTTGAGGCTGAATGATAGAACAAACAAGCGGGGTAGGACTTGTAACCACACCAGCGATGTCATTATCTGAAAATGATAACTCAGCGGCAATATCTTCGGAGGCTTTGCCTTTGGGCTGAATCTCATCCTGTTCAAATTGTGGAAGATAACCTTCAGAGCTTGCCTTGTCCTGAGCCTGCGAAGGTTCAGCGAAGGGTTGAGTCGCTTGGGTATTGAAACCTTGCAGATGAGCTGATTGCTTTTTCAAGGCAGAATTTTGCCTTGTCAGATTTTTATTCTCATCAACCGTAATTCGTAGAAGCTCTTCTATTCTTGAAGCTGGGATGATAATTAGAAGGATGAACAAACTAATCCCACCGGCAAGACCTAAGATTAATAAAAGCCAAAGCCAGAGAGTGGAGCCTATGATAGAACTTATGATTATCGCCCCCATGATGAAAATAACCGCTATAGATATTATCTGAAACACTGTAATCTTTTTCAATTCGGACATTCCCGATTGCAACAAGTTCCCATCATTCCGAACCTTCATAGCTATCACTCCATTCTGTTTAGAAACCAAGTTTTTTGAAAAAACTCGGTTTCTATGACTGCGAAATTTGTTCCCCTCCCTATTTTTTATTATACCATACTTCTCGCTTTCTTCCAACTGCGTTTTGCAATATGACTTAGATTTAATAGATTTTTAACAGAAACCGAGTTTTGGGGAAAAACTCGGTTTCTATATTAGAATTGCCCTGAAAGCGAAATGCGCTGTGAGCCGCCTAAATCTTCATGTGAGGCAAAGGCGTAGTCAGCATAAATTGCCGCCCTTCCAAGGGGAATTCGGAACCCAGCACCAACTGATAATTCTCCCTTCTCTCTTCCGGAGCGCAACGCGATGATATTGAACAGCCAGTATTCTACTCCGTAATGAGGGCGATAGTGAAACTGTGAACCGTTTTGAGAGTCAATATCACCGCCGTCGGTATCGATATCTGCGCTGAATATCGCTGTGCTTTTGATAGCCGAAATAGTAAGCAGGTAGGATGCGCCAAACTTTAGATTGGGAGAACGGACAAAAGTCGGACTGGTAGGTGTGTTCCAACTTATCCGTGTACCGGTTGCGTCTTGAATGATAACACCGATTTGAAATCCATCTACCACTTTGAAAATAGCGCCAAGGTCAAATCCCCATCCAAACGCCCGGTTTCTGAATAGCGATTGGCGCAAAATCTTTAAATTGCCTCCAAAAGCTAACCATGCTGAAAATGGTCGGGCATACGAAAGCAAAATTGCATTGTCAGAGTTACTGAATAACTCCGCCACTTGGGGGCGGTCAATATAAAGTTCACCCGGGTCTTTGACGCCATTGCCATTTACATCGTGAAAATCTCCTACTTTGTTATTGTAGTTCATATCTTTGAACGTCGTTCTGGGAATATCGTCAATACCCAGTCGAATCCAACTGACGCCAAAAGTTCCTACTTTATTCCAATTGTGAATGTAATTGGCAAAGTTATATTTTACCAACCCGCTACTTAAAAATCCTCCATCCGCCGATTCAAATACATCGGAATACATCGCCGCAAATGCGTTGCGCCCAATTTTCGCCAGGCCTGCGGGGTTCCAGTACGCGGCTGTCGCATCGTTTGCCACCGACACAAAAGCACCGCCCATTCCAATTGCCCGCGCGCCAACTCCTGCACTCAAAAATTCAGCGGCATATTCGCCTTCTTCAGCGTAGATTGGTTGTAAGACCAAGCAACAGGTTGTCAGAAATAGTAAGGTTAGTAGTATTTTGGGGGTATAGGTCGAAATCATTTTTTTCTCCAAAATCTGAAGTGGTAATTTGGTAAAGCGGTAAAGTGGTAATTTGGAAATTACCCCATACGGATCGAGGTAAGCATATTTTTTCAATTCCCCTCTCTTGACGGGAGGGGCCAGGGGAGGGTGAATGCAGAAGAGAAAACCGATTTCACCCCCACCTGACCTCCCCCGTCAAGGGGGAGGAATAGTGGTATACTCCCCAAATTAGTCTTGATTCCAATGTGGTAATTTGGAGATTACCCAATTACCACTTTACGTTTCACTCATCACTTTGTGAGTTTCTCCCGCAACTGTTCCCACTCAGCATCAGTCAGAAGCGGCGGGAACGTTACACGCTGTCCTTTAAGCGCAGAACGATATGCCGCCATAATCGTATCAAACCCTAACTTAGCGAGTTCAAAGCGGCAATGGTGTTTTTGGCTTTCATCATCTAACCATGTCGCAATTGCCCGCGTGAAGCGGCGTTGGGCCGGCATGTCATCTTGTCCAAAATTCGTTGGTTCGCTGAATTGCTGCGCCATGCCGTCTATCAGGTAGCCCCATGAGCCATTCTCCCGCCACCACATCCGTCCTTTGGTAGCCCAAATGTCGATGTTACATCTTGGATTGCTATTTGGAAAATCCATTGTGCCAAGGGCTTGCCGCGCTGACTCGAAGAATACACGTATGCCACCGGTGAATGTATAGATAGCCATTAAATTTTCAGGACAATTCAGATAAGCATGACGATAGGTTTCGCCGCCTTCAATCGCTGCCCAGACAGCAGTTGGCGGCACATCACCGACGGCTAAAAGCACTAAATCCATCAAATGGGTATTCATATCTGTTATCTCGCCTTGTGTGCTGGCGCGCACGAAATGCACATCGCCTAATCTCACCTCCGCTTGAAACTCACGCAGCTTATCAGAAAAAGCCATGTACCGCCGTTGATGGTTGACAATAATTTTCAATCCGGTTTTCTCTTGAGCTTGTGCCAGCGCCTCGGCTTCAGTGGGTCTCAAAGCAATCGGTTTCTCGATTACAAGCGCTTTCACGCCGGCCCTCGCCGCCGGCTCAACCCAGATGTAACGCGGGACCGTCGGCATCGTCACCGCGTGGACAATATCGGGTTGCTCTTTTTCCAGCATTTCCTCGTAATTGGCATAGCCTTTTACGCCAAGCTCTTTTTCACCCGCTTTTCTACGCTCATTATCTATCTCACAAAGAGCCACGACTTTCATATTTTCAAAACCTTGATAAGCCCTGGCGTGATGAATTCCACGACGGGCTCCTACAATTGCAGTTCGATATGTGTTCATAATTATACTCCTCATATTTCGTAAAACGTGATGAGTGATGCGTGAAACGTGAAACGTGAAATGTGATGCGTGAAATTTCAGTTTTTGTTTTCTAAATCAGTGGTTCACCCGCCACCAGAGTTGATGTAAAGAACCGCATCCCCGCTGAATGGCGAAGTAAACTCTCGACTGCCGCTACCGGTTGTTGTCTCTCCAAACATCTTCTCGCCGGTGCAGGGGTTCAGCCATTCCACAGCAAGCTTACCCGAGGCGTCTGAGAGATTTACCGCCACGCTTCCACCTTCGGGCAAGTAGGTCAAATATTCGACACCAGGATTTGCCAGGCAGTATTCCGTCGAGGCTAAGTCATTACGTGGAGCCATAGCTGCGAGGTTCATCCGGTTCGTATAAGCGAGTGTGTATCCCAGGTTTTTTCTGATTGGTTCCCACCGCGGGTCTAACCTGGGCGTATCCAGGAGATGGTCGGTCCAGGTCGTTTGCTGTTCGCCCTGAACGTCAGTTTTCTCAACCTCGCGATAGGGGTCCATGAACAGCGGATTAAGTCCTCTACAGAAGCTCTTCCATACCCATGCTTGATTTCCGCCAATTCCCCAGAGATGGTCAGTGTCAGAAAGGATGACTTTATTTCCATCCCCGGCGGGCGGATTATCCCGGTATCCTCTATCGGGACTGGGGGAAATCCAATCTGCAGGACTATTGAACAAGTTATCATCAGTGCCTCTATATTCCCTTGCCCACTGGAAAGTCATTCCAACGGGATGTTGCTTGGGCTTGTTCTTTTCGTATTCATGAATGTAACGGATTATATGGTATTGCCATTCTGTAGAATAGTCGCCGCTTTCATTGACTATTTCATACAGCACATTGTCTGAGTCGTTGACGGTATCAACAACCTTGCGGACATAGACCTCTTGCAGCGCTGTGATTTCTGGAATCTGCAGAGTTTGCGTCTCAATGCCTCTACCATCACTGTCTGCATCTCCGTTGATTCCGTTGATGTTGTTGTGGATGTTGAATGGATGCCCGTCCCAACACCAGGGAGTCAAAGAAGCGTGCAGCCCGTGGCCTTCAAAGAGCATGATAGATACGTAAATTCCCCGCTCCCCAGCCGCCATAATTCTTGAACGCAACCGGTCGAAATACGCCTGATTCAACTGCTTCAGGTCAAACTTAGGTTTACCATCCAATGCTGTACCAGGTCCTGTGCGCCGCCACGGAAAAGGTTCAGCATAAGTTAACTTGCCGTCATAACTGTAAGTGCTCAATTCCCACGTCCACATCCGGATAAAGTTGTGGTTATACTGTTGCAAAAAATCTAAATACGCCTCAAAGTCAAAAGGCGGCGGCGGGTCAGTCTTCCCCATATCCTTGAAATTGCTCCACGTATGTGCCCCAGTGAGATAGATTGCCCTGCCGGTTCCGTCGGTAAAATATCGTGGATTTGAAGGATGTAACTTCAACGGCCCCGTAGCGGGGGTTATCTTATTTTGGGTTGGTATCATCTTTTCATCCCTTCCTTTTTTCGATTTATCGTTACAATGAACTACTACATTGTACTATTGCATTGTAACATAAGTTATGATAAATTATGACTGGTTAGGATAATATGTCGTGGATTTGCCAATCCACGACGAGCGGCCGGGGCGCGCTCCCGCTGGATTGGCAAATCCAGCGGAAATCCATCAGAACATATTTAACAGTGCATTACAACTTGTCTATTTTTTTAAGTTCGTATAGGGTTTTAAAAGGTCCCCTTAACTTTAGATACCACAGATTTTATGAACGCACGCGGATAAGCATGTCGAACCTTATGAGATATAGCCGCCGATTATCAAATGACGCTGATTTGTTGGGCTCAAATCGGCGCTGTCTTATAATCAGCGGCTATAAATCAAAATTCATTACACTTTTAGACACTTGTATAATCCTTCGCGTTGCTCAAGGACAAGCTCTACAAAAACTCAATTTCACATCAGAGGTATAATACGTAATTTTTCTTTTTACGCATTACGTATTACGTTTTACGCATTCTCCGCTTCAGGCAATTCAGCATTTTCCGCGGTAACCACCTCAAACAGTTCACCAATGCCCTCTAATTCAGCTAAAATATTTGTTGGCCCCCATTCAATCTCGCCATCTTCGCTTGGACGTTCCACACGCGCGGGCACGGATGCCATCATAACTTGCCATAAGGGATGCCGGAGTGGGTTTTTGGCCAGGTATAAGATGGACATTTTGGCATTGTTGTTTTTAAAAACGCGAGGCAACGAAATAACAGCGCGTAACTCGTATTTGCGCAAAAATTCATTGCGCAAATCTTGAAACTGGTCATTGGCGATAAATCCATCAGGGACAAGCAAGCAGATGCGTCCACCCGGTTTAGTTAGCTCAATAGCGCGGCGCACAAAAAACACGTGGTCCCATTTATGCTTTATCGTGCCGTAACGTTCTTCCCACAGCTTGAATACATACCGTTCGTTGCCACCTGAATAAAATTTGTTGCCCGGTGGATTCCCAATGACAACATCATATTGTCCATCAGCGAGGTAAGGTTCAGTTTTTCGGTCATCTGAATAACGTTTGTAATGCGGTTTGGCATAAAGTCCGTTGTGCAAGAATACCTTTACCTCGTTTGCCCGGTCGGGAAAAAGAAAGCCCAACAGCGTTCGCGCAGTTTCCACGCAGAATGGGTCAATATCCACGCCGACGACATTATTCACCAGGAAATCACCGGCAATCTCGTCAGGCACACTCATCGCCGCCTCCGCGAGAAAACCGCCCGAACCGCAGGTGAAGTCGATAACTTTATCCGTCGGCTGAATGTGACATAGACGCACCATCTGCTGAATAATCTCGGTCGGGGTAAAATATCGAGCGGTATCTTCGTAGCGTATTCCTTTACCATAGCGGACGGGAAGGCTGCGGCTTTCTCCTGTGAACGACTTTGATACAAATTCCCGAAATGCCCTGGCAACGGCGGGCCCTTCAAATTGGCGCATTGTAAATTTTTGTTGATACCGCCTCAACGACGTTTTGACTACCTCTAACGTTATTTTATCCACTCCTATTTCTTGACAGGCGCGGTCGATTTCCGACTCATTGTGGATGCGCGCTGCGCGGATAATCCGATTCATCAGCATAATCTGCGCATCGTCTTTGTCCCGTCCATCAATATCTTTAAGGCTATCCGCGGTTTTAAGCGCAGTGGAAAGTTCAAAGAAAAATTGTTCGGCAAGTTTGGCTTGCAAAATTTCAGGACGGACAATTGGTTTAGTCGGCGGCGCAACAGCATGTCGAAGAAAATCTAATTGCGCTATATCGCGTGGTTCAAAAATCTGCGATTCTGACAGTATCTCATTCCACTCCCAAAACCCGTCTAACGGTTCGTATTCGATATTAATGCCTTTAGGAGTAGCGCGAAACATGCCGATGTCACCACCCGCCGCAACGAGAAGGAAAGGGACTGTCATATTGCGGATTTCATCTATTTTCGTTTCAAAATTGCGTGCGTAGTTGCGCGCCTGCCGAAGAGCATCTGTAAAATCCTCTCCAGTGAGCTTTGCTTCAACAATAACCATTGGAACATCCTGAACATGCAACAGATAATCTATACGCAAATCCCCGCTGCCGAAGGGATTTTTAATCGGAAATTGAGGCCAGCGAAACTCTTCTGGAACGCCCAAAATAGCAAGCAGCGGATAGACTACTTTGTGGTAGTAGTCATGTTCGTTGCGAACGAGTCTATTCAACAAATGCGTGATGTCTGAATGGGTTTTCATTCTTAGGTGGTTATTCTTCCAATAATATATCTGAATCTTTGGCGACAGTTAATTCGACACGACGTTTGAGATTTTCAAGTTTGGATTCGGCTATGCGAATTATTCGTTTAAATTCACGATAATCTTCCTTGCGTTTGTGCTCAAGAGCTTCAAAATGGAGTTTACTAATTACTTTAAAATGTTTCCGAATTTCCATTTGCAAAGAATTGGGAAATAATGGAACAAGAGTTTTCTTAATGTCTTTTGTGTTTAGTTTAACCATTCCCGTTGTTCCATGAATTTGCATGGAAAATTGCTTTTGAGCATGATTTGATTTCAGGAAGACGAACAAAGCTTCAGGGTTATACCCCTGTATTCGCAACACAAACAGGTCACCGGTGCATGATTGCCCCGGGTCAAAGTTGACAATTGACACCTTACCAACGGAGCCGGCCCCAGAGCGAGCAATCAAAATATCGTTCTTATGAAGTTGTGTATGTGAAAGACGTTCATAAGCATTATCTGAACATTGCTGAATGGCAGTAAGGTCAAATCCTGTTTCAAGTATCCCTGAAACGGAATAGTAACAAGTTTTGAAATCTTTTCCAAACAATTCACCCTTAGACTTTCTAACACAATCTGGAAAGGCAAATCCATTGGGTTTAAGCAATTTCCCAAGAGTAGTATATCCATTGTGATAATTTTTGATTTGCTCAACGTACTTCAGAAATTCGGGATTCCATGGGTCAGGGCTCCATCGTAGGTCATATAATTTGGGTTGTGATACTGTAGTAACCATTGACGCCGTCGGGTTTGATATTTTGTGAGACATCGGATTTCCTTCCTTTATTGTATTCAGAACGTGTTTCAGATGTTCATTGAACTCTTTATCATCAAATTTGTCACCATCTATCGACGCCATCCAGACAAGCGCAGTTTCCATGCTCATAGGCATTCTACCTGTGTTGACAACTTCCGCCCTTTCTTCAAGCGTATATTTACGCATAACCAGAACGCTGGTTTTTGCGTTTGCTCCGACGCCTGTAAATACCCGTCTTGGCAGAGAAACAACAGCTTTGACCTGGCCTTGCAGCAAGAGCCAATTGCGGATAGGTTGTGTTTGCGAGTTCGCTAAGACGCCGTCAGGCACGATGATGCCAATCAATCCGCCTGGTTTGCACAACTGCATAAAGCGTTCGACAAAGAGTAATTCAATCGGAAATGTTGCCAACCGGCGGATGGCATCTTTCTCTTCTGCGGTCAAGCGGGCGTCCTCAAAGCGAAATCCCCCCTGCCCCCCTTTGAAAAAGGGGGGAAAATTGCGAGCGTCAAGTTCATTGACTGCTTTCACCGCGCGTTGAGCAGTTGAACCAGATAGCGCATCGCGGAAAAGACGGGGTGAGTCATCATCGTCAGACGTTTCTGGTAGCATGTCAAAGTTTTCCGTATCGTTGCGCAAACGCCAGGATTCGTAATATTGAACGAGAAATTTTGCTAATTGCCGAAGTTCGGCAAGCTCTTCTTCGGATGGAAGCGCCGGCGGTTGGGGAGATTCTTCCGATTCATCAGAAAGAAATGACAGTTGCTCACGGATGTGCGATGCCTCTTTATCTGCCAACAACAGGGCGGATAGCGCCCTCAAGCCCTCGCCGCCGTAGGGTGGGTTGCCGATTACTACATCAAACGAGTTCACTTGCAAACCAATCCACGGATTGTCTATCAGCCCATTAGCTAAAAACAGATTGACTTGCGGGTGATTTTTGAAATTGACCTGCCAATCCGTCAGCAACGTTTCATCAATGTCCACGCCATAGAGCCGTTCTACTGGCAGACGTTGCGCTTTAATTGCTGTCCACAGGAATACCCCCTGTCCGACTGTAGGGTCAATTGCGCAGGTTCCGCGAAGCGAGTTCCCGTTACGCGGGACATTATCAGGAAGTGAACCACCGGCAAAGTGTAAGAGCAAATCCCACATGAAATCGGCGACATTCGTAGGCGTAAAGAATTGTCCAAGTCGTTGACGACGTGCAAGTTCAGATTCATGAAGCGAAGTTGTTTTTTTCGCATCGACAAGCAGCGCATTCAAATGTAAAGCAGAAATATCAGGCGTCAATGGCGTACAGCCGGCTTCAATTAGCGTTTGATTGCCGCCATATTCATCCTCCAATGCAGGGCATCGACATACCCAGATAGATTTTCCACGCTGGTGAGCTTCGAGCAACGCCGCTTCCATATTCCCGCCGCGACGGATATGAACAGCGATAGAAAGCTGTGCAAGGTTGATAACACATCGGTCGCGCCATGCGCCATTCCCCTTTGCGCCCTTTTCCAGCGGCTTGAAAGGCGAAACGAGCAGATATCGAGAAGGGTCAAAGTAGGGGGCTTCGCCCCCTAAAACCCCCTTTTCTTTTCTTTTGGTCACGCTTTTCTTTTCTTTTCCTAAAAGAAAAGAAAAGTGTGGAAAGAGTGAACCGCTCCTTTGAATTTCAGCAACAACAGGAACTATGCCGCGGTCAAGCACCAAAATGAGCGATGCGTTCAGCTTCCTGGCTTTATACGCAGTGATTACATAGCCGAATTGGTGCAGACTTGTCACCAAGGTAAAATTGCGTTGTGCCAGTTGCTGAGTGAGTAAGCAGGTTATTTCCAAAGCAGAACCCTTCACTTCGTTCGAGGGCAGGCCTTCTATGTCGTTTGCCTGGTATTCATCAATGCCATTTCTAGTTGTTGCGTTGCCGAGTCCAAGGACAACAACGTCCGATGTCCGTGAATTCAACAATGCCGCTGTGGGTTGTTCCAGTAGCGCGTTGTTTCCATACATGAAAAGTAACGGGAAATCAGTATCATCGCGGATGAGCCAGGTAATGCCGCGGTCGGCAAGTGTTTGTTGCAACGCTCGCGCGTTCACTTCGAGCGATTTTTGGTCACCAAGCGCATTAACGGCGCTCGATGTCAGGTGATATTCCGTCTTCCAGGTGTCTGCATCGAGATGAAAGAAATCAACTAACGTCCGTCCTGATGTTGCGTTATGCTTCCAAACATTGGCGATACCTTTGACACCTAACCCAGAGATATTTACTAATGCCAATGGCGCTAACTGTGCGTTAATTGTTCTCACCTCCTCCTACAAATTGAGGTTGTAGCCCAAATTTCTAATGGAGAAACTTGGCTTCTGAACTGAAAAAATCATGTTCGGGCCGGCGGCGGCAGATGTTTAGCGAAGAATTCCATTGCCTTTTCCAGGGCTTGCATGAACCTTTTGTGTTTCTCCTCATCTTGTGGACCGTGACCCATGCCTTCAATGATGACAAATTCGACTTCTACTTTTGCTTTCTTCAGGGCTTCTGCCAGGCTAATGGATTGTTCAAGCGGCACTATCATATCATCTGACCCGTGAATGATAAAAAACGGCGCATCATCGGGTGAAACATGAAAAAGAGGCGAAGCCTCATGCCAGATGTCCGGAGATTCATCATAAGGTTTGCCGATAAACGTCATCAACACATTCCTCAAGAACTCCCTTTCGTCAGGGGTTTTGATTTGCTTCAGATAACGAGGAAGAGCTAAATCGGCAGGGCCGTAAATATCTACCACATACTGAACTTTGCTACTAAAGCCCTTCAGATTGGGGTCACTGTCATCGCGGGTTTCGCGGACACCTAACAAAGCGGCGAGATGTCCGCCAGCGGAATCACCGATTGCGCCGATACGCTGTGGGTCAACACGCAATTCCTGTGCGTGTTGGCGTAGCCAGCGCACTGCCCGTTGAATATCGTCCAGTTGCGCGGGATAAGTCCATTGGGGAGCTAAACGATAATCCACCGCAACAACCACGTAGCCGCGGCGTGCGAGCATCTCCGCCATCCAACCTATACCGTCTTTATCTCCTCCCTGCCAGCCTCCACCGTGGATGGCGACCACTGCTGGACGCCGAGATTGACCATCATCCTCTGGCAGGTAGAGGTCGAGAAGTAGAGACTTTCCTTCTATTTGGCCATAAGGCAAATCGGCGCGCACTTCAAATGGAAAATCTTCCTTCTGTGTTGCATAGACGGCGTTTATCAGAAACGAGAGTACCATCAAGAATACCTCCTAATCTCTTCTTTTCATTGTGTTTTATTCAAACAGAAGCCGAACAATTGTCAGGCTACGTGGTTTGCGAAGTAAACCCGTCCTCATTTCTTGGTAGGTATAATTATTGCACAACCATAAGTAATAATCAAGTTTTTTTCATCAAAAATACGACTTTTTCAGTTAGCGCTCTTTTGCGGTCAACATACCGTTAGGACAAAGGGGAAAAATGGTTACCGGGCACAGCAAGCTGGCCAGACAGCAATTACCGTTTAGCCCTCTTGCCTCCTTGTCATTTTTCCTTTGACAAACGCCCGCATAAGTGATATAATAATCTAAATTGAAAGGAGTTTCGTATAATCCAGTAATGTCCGGTTTAATTTTTGCAAAGATGATGTTTTCTGTTGAAAAGAGAGGGAAATAGTAGTATCCTTTCTGAAATCTTTATCAATCTTGCTATCCAAGGAGAAATCATAATGACTCAATCCC
>Ga0194113_10000837_pt1 | contig 41519 bp, 29 predicted proteins | sample TA2MahC200mmetaG_FD_146193 | JGI IMG/M metagenome (GOLD analysis project Ga0194113, IMG submission 146193) | Freshwater microbial communities from Lake Tanganyika, Tanzania - TA2015017 Mahale Deep Cast 200m | ecosystem: Environmental > Aquatic > Freshwater > Lake | place: Tanzania: Lake... | reverse complement strand
GCTGTTCACCGGTCACGCGCGTGTAAGACACTTTGTCTCCTTTCATGTTTACCACATGAAGGAAGTGTACTTCACCGCGTGGCCGTTTTCAAAACCCTAAGTGTTGCACTGGCCGGTCGCGCGCGCGGTCTCTTTCTTAGGAGGTCCACCATGACTCGTTCCCTCTGCGAAGATAGCGTGCCCGGATGCAATTTCGATCATTCAGCGGGCAAGTCGTCAGGAAAGTCCTTCCGTCCGTTTGAGCGTCGCTACGACGTCGCCATCATGGGCGGTGGGCTCTGCGGCATCGGCGCCGCGCTCACACTCGCTCGAAACGGGAAGAAGGTGATTATCTGTGAACGCCGCCCGCTTCTGGGGTGGGAGATCACAGCCGCCTACACGTGCAATCTGGATGCGTCGGCTTCTGCGGCGGTGCATAGGATTCGTCGTGCAATCAGCGCGGTATATGGACTGCAGGGCGATGCCGTGGATGCAGTCGTTGCCGAGGTGGCCTTGGATAATCTGGCCGAGTCGTATGGCATCGATGTCCTGCTCTACTCGACCCCGACCGACCTCATTGCCGAGAGTGGCCGGGTCACCGGCGTTGTGATCGGCAACAAGGCCGGCGAGCAGGTTGTCCAGGCGGACGTCTATGTGGATGCCACTGAGGAGGCGCTGGTCTGGCATCTGACCGATATGGCGTGGGGGACGGGCGACACGCCGCACGTGTGCCAGTCGTTCTTCTTCAACCGCGCTGAGCCGGGCATGGACCTTCCGTCGGCGCTGGGCGACGCTTCGGCGCATGTGCGTGATGTCAGGTTGTACGGCTCCGTTCGCAAGGGCGAGGTACGCGTCGAATACACGGTGCCTGACGGATCCATCAGCAGGGCAAGACTGCTTTACCCGGATGCCGTGGCCTTTGTGCGCAAGACCGTTTCGCAGTTAGCCGATGGGCCGGCAACGCACGAAGGACTGGAACCGTTGCCCATCGGCGCGGCGCAACTCCCGGTCGAACCCGGTTCGCGTCACGCGACCTTCCAGAATCTCTACGGAGCCGGAATCTGGGCAATTGCCGATGCAGAGGAGCGCGTGCGCGCGACACAGCCGGCAAAGCGTATTGAAATTGGAGAAGCCACGGCGCAAGCGATTCTGACGGCCACCCCGCCCGCGCAATCGAAAACCGGGCCGTCGAAGCGACGGCGCGACGTGGCGGAACTGCCGGTGCGTGAGTGTGATGTCTTGATCGTCGGCGGCGGCACGGGCGGATCGCTGGGCGGTATTGTTTCCGGTCGCCAGGGCGTTCGCACGATCCTGTTGGAGGCCACGACCTTTCAGGGGGGCATCGCAACCGGTTCCGGGATGAACTGGGGCGGACATGGTGTTCACGGCGGATTCCAGGATGAGTTTCATGCGCGAATCAAGGAGGTGCTTCCGCTCTATGAGGCCGCCTATTCAGCCGACAAAATCCACCGTCCTCCGGATGAAATCGGCGCAGGCGGCGCGACGTACGCTGACCTCGAACAGACCACGGCGGCGCCCACCAGTGGCTGTCCTTTTCTGGCCTATCCAGCCGGCGCAGGCAGAGTTGTGCTGGAAAGTCTGTCGGCGGAAGCCGGCACCGAACGGGTGTATGGCGCTACCGCGATCGGCGTGGAGATGAACGGTCGGCGGGTCATCGGGGTGGTGGCGGCGACACCGTCCGGCAAAACGCTTTATCGGGCCAAGGTGGTGATCGACTGCACCGGCGACGCCGACGTGGCCCGCATGGCTGGGGCGCCGTTGACTATTGGGCGGGACTACGATGGCGTTCTTCACTGCTACAGCCAGGTCTGTGCTTTGTTCACGACACGCGGCGTGGTTAATATTACGAACTGGGACTCCGGCTTTGTTGACCCGTGGGATATTGTGGACCTCACACGCGCCCGGCGCGAGGGGATCCGGCAGGTGTGGGATCGTTTTGCTCCGGATCCGTTCGGGTTCCGCCCGCTTCTGTATCTCTGTCCGTTGCTCGGCCTCCGCGGCGGGCCGCAGATTGTGGGTGACTATGTCCCTGATTTCCTGGAGGGCATTCTGCCGGTAGAATTCGATGACTGTGTGGGCTATTCCGCAGCCAAGTTCGATTGCCACTCGCAGGATTTCGAGAACCATCAGGACGGCCCGATGCTGTGGGTATGGCTGCTGGGTAATCGCGAGCGGCGCATGGGCGGGCAGTTACCCTATCGCATGATGTTGCCCAAAGACGTTGACGGTGTGCTCGTGGCCTGTCGCGGCGCGTCCTGCACACACGAACATAACTACCAGTTCCGCACCATGCGCAACCAGCATCGCCTGGCGGAGGTCGCTGCCTACGCGGCCGCGCAGTGTGTCAAACGGGGGATTACCCCGCGGCAGGTGGATGTGCGGTTGGTTCAGGCCGAACTCCGGAAGAGCGGCGCGTTGAGCGAATCGCTGAAACCCAAACCGGTAGTACCGGCAATGCCCTTGGACCAATGCTGTGAGCGGCTGGCGTCCGATGATCCCAAGGATGCCGTCTGGCTTCTAGCCCACGGCGGCGAGCCGGCGCAACGCCTGTTGAAAGAGGCATTGAAAACAGGAGAGCACGGCGCCCGGTTCTGGGCCTCGGTGGCATTGGCCTGGCAGCGCGATGAGGCTGCGCTTCCCGAACTGGTCAAGGCGGTGGACGAACGCTTGTCGAAACGCCCGGACTACACACCGCGCAGCCGCAACATGGTGCCGTTGTGGCAATCGTGCATCGTATTACTCGGCCGCATCGGGTCCGCTACCGCCGTGCCGGCGCTGCTCGACGTCCTGGCGGACCGCACAGTGGCATTTGACGCCCTGATTGCGACGCTGCGCGCGCTGGGTCGGATCGGCGATCAGCGCGCCGTGTCGCCGATCCTGGAACTGCTCAAGCGGGACGACATTGCCTGTGAACGCAAGCTTCAGATCTATTCACTGAACGGGCGCTGGCCCCAGTGTGAAGATGTGTTCTGGCAACTCGAACTGGCGGCGGCGGAAATTCTGGGGCGTCTCGGGCATCCACAGCGGCACATCGCGGAGAAGTACGTGCAGTCACCCCACAGCCAGGCCCGGCGATATGCCGCGATGGTGCTGAAAATCTGAAACAGAGGTCGTGTAGACGAACTGGACGAGCAAGCATGAACACCTATTCCGAACCGAAAAGGAAACTTCCCATCGTCGGAGACTACGATGTCCTGGTGTGCGGCGGAGGCACCTCCGGTATTCCTTCGGCGATCAGCGCGGCGCGCGCCGGCGCCAAGGTCGCCTTGATCGAGCGGGGTATCCGGTTCGAGTGAAGATGAGGATTAAGGAGAGGATCGCTTATGAAACAGAAATGTTTTCTCGTCTGCAACGCGCATCTTGACCCGGTCTGGTTGTGGCCCTGGGAAGAGGGGTTGGCCGAGGCCATTTCCACGTTTCGCGTGGCCGCGGATTTCATCGACGAATACCCCGAATTCGTTTTCAACCACAACGAGGCGTTGTTGTACGAGTGGGTGGAACGCAATGATCCCGCCCTGTTTGCGCGTATACAGCAGCAGGTGAAGGAGGGGCGTTGGCATATCGCAGGCGGCGCTTACGTGCAACCGGACATGATAGCGGCCTCCGGCGAGTCCATGATCCGGCAGTTTCTGATCGGGAAGCGCTACTTTGCCGATAAGTTCGACGTGGAGCCGCGGGTGGCCTACAACTTCGATTCCTTCGGGCATCCGCAAGGCATGATCCAGATCCTGGCCGGTTGCGGCTGTGACGCCTATGTCTTTTGCCGTCCCACGGCGGGCCAACGACCGTTGCCCATCGGTAGCTTCCGCTGGCGGCACGCATCCGGAGCCGAAATCATCGCCCGCCGCAGCGACGATCATTACCTGACCCAGGGAAATCTTCGGCGATGGATGATGGGGACAGCGATCGACGGAGAGGGCGACGTGCCGAAGGATGAGGCGCGAACCGGCAGTTGGCCGGCCCACTACCGCGAGGCGGAAGGCGACTTCATGTATCTCTGGGGGGTGGGTAATCACGGCGGCGGCCCCTCCCGGGCTGAATATGCGCAGATTCCGGGCATGCGCGCCGATTTCCCGAACGTCGCGTTCATCGAGTCCACCCCGGAGGCATTCTTTGCGCACACACTCACGGTGCGCGGTCGCGAGAACCTCCCCGTGGTGACCGGTGATTTCAACAGGGTCATGGAGGGGTGCTACAGCTCGATGCAGCGCGTCAAGCAGCAGCACCGCCGCTTGGAAAACCTGGCTCATCTCACCGAAAAGATCTGCGCGCTCGCGTGGTGGCAGGGGCGAAGGGATTATCCGACCAAAGACTTGGAGGTGGCCTGGAAGGACATTTTGTTTGCCGAGTTCCACGACATCCTGCCCGGCTCGTGCACGCAGCAGGTGGAAGCCGACAGCCTGAAGCTTTTGGGGCATGCCGAGGAGATCCTGCGCCGCAAAAAGGTCGAGGGCATGATTGCCTTGCTGCGCGATGAACCCCTGACCGATCGTGAGATCACGCCGTTTTTCATCTTTAACCCGCACAACTGGGAGGTCACCCGCGAGGTGGAGATGGAGTACGGCACGGCCCGCCAGGCTGGCGCGGACGCCATCGTGCGCACCCTCACCTGTGACGGCAAACCGGTGGAGGCCCAGTTTGAAAAGGGCGATCTGAACCTTGACAATCCGCACTGGAGCGAGTGGCGGCAAAAGGCTGTCTTCCGCGCCACCATCCCGCCGTTGTCCTATAAGCGGTTCGATGCCGACTATCGGGTGCTACCGCCAGACCAGGTCGTTCGCTGGCAGTCGCCTGCGCTCCCTGCCGGCGACTTGCTCACGATCGACGGCGCGGCGATGCAAGTGACGATCAACCTGAGCACCGGGTTGATCGACAGCCTCATGGCCGAGGGTCGGGAACAGGTGCAACCGGGCGCGTTTACGCCTCGCATTTTCGACGATGTGCCGAGCTGTTGGGGCTGGAGCGCAGCCAAAGAGTGGGCTCAGTCAAAGGAAAACTTCCGCCTGGCCACTCCCGCAGAGACCGCGCGACTCCTGACCTCGGAATCGATCAATCCAGACTACGCGGAGCTGATCCCGCCGGTGCGCATCCTGGAGGACGGCCCGATCCGCAGGGTGGTGGAAGCGCTCTTTGTCTCCGGACGCACGGCGTTGACGCAACGCTACAAGATCAACAAGCAGCGCGCGGTCCTGGAGGTGGAATTAGACATCTTCTGGGCAGAGCGTGACAAGATGCTGAAGCTCGGATTGGTTCCAGCCGACCCATTGCCTCGCATCCGCGCGGAGAAATGTTACAGCATCGATGATGAGGCCGACGCAGTCGACCGTCCGGACCGGGAGCGCACCTATCAGCGCTTTCTGCGCCTGACCGACGCCGATAACCGGCACAGCATCGGGATGATCAGCCACGGAACGCACGGCTACCATCAGCAGGACGGCGCCACCTGGCTCAGCGTCTTGCGCAGTCCGGCCTACGCGTGCATGACGGTGACCGACACCTGGCAACGCTACCGTCACCGGTTCATCCCGCACCACGAACAGGGGGAACGCCAGGCGCGCTTTACTTTCGTGTTCGGCGAAGCAGCCTCCACCGACGAGCGCCTGGCGCGCCTGGCCTACGAAGCGAATGTGGGGCTTGAGCAACTGGTCTATTACCCCACCCGGCGCGCTGATCGACCTGTATGTTCCGTGCCGTTTGCCGTGACCGATCGCGATAACGTCATCCTGGGCGCCATGAAGAAAGCGGAAGCGGGCGATGCCCTGATTTTGCGCTTTTGGGAAGTGGCCGGAGTGGATACCGATTTCACGCTGACCGTGGACGGACAGGCCTACAAAACATCGATTGGCGCGCGGTGTCTGCAGACCGTTCGCCTAGACCGCCACACCCGAACACTGACCCTGACGGACCTTCTGGAACGGGAACCCTCTGGCGCGTGTGGCCCAGACATGCGTTCGCCGAGCACGTGATCGCGAACGCAACGCGCTTTCAGGTGCGGTGGGTACAGGCCCGTGTCCCCTGAAAAGCGAATGCCCGCCGTGAACGTCCCGCATGGCGTGTCTATTTAGGTCTGATCGCGGCCTTCATCTCCAGCCCCGTGTTGTAATCCAACTGCCGTGGCTCTTGTTCGTCTTCTCGCTGCCGAGTCATGGCGGTGTAATCCCAGGTGGCTGATCGGGCATCGGTGCGCCACGGGCGGCGTTCCCAGCAATAGCCTCGGAAGGGGTCGCGGGTACGATTCATCCAGTCCAGAATAGCGTCGTGCAACCGGGTTCGTATCGGGGCGTGATCGGCCGAGTCGATCAGATTGGTGAGCTCACCCGGCTCGGACTGCAGGTCGTAACATTCGTCGGTGGCCAAGAGATTGATGACCAGTTTATACCGGCCATCGCAGACCGCGCGAATCGGCTGGAATCCGCCAAACCCGTCGCGGTCCGCGCATCGCGCGGCACGACCGTCAGGATTGTGATCGTCACTTCAGGATCGCCCCACCCTGCCGCGCGGACCCAGCCAGCGGCCAAGCAGGCGAGCGTGATAATCCGCCGCATCGTTATCATCACCGTCTATCTCCCGAGACTCTTGCAAAAAGAACGGGGCCATCATCGCACATGACGGAGCCTTTGCCTATCCCCACCGCCGCCACGGCAGCAATTCTCATTCTCAGGGGCGAGGCACCGCCTACGATCCAAACCCAATATTAGAATTGCTGCAGTTCAAGGGGGTGATCGCCTTGATCAGCACAACCAGATCGCCCGGGTCGGCGTAGGCATGCATCCCCTGCAAAACCACGTCGGCTTTGGGCCCGTTGCGGGCAATCAGCCAGATCGCACCATCGACGGGCGAGACGATATCGGTGCGCTCGCCCGTCTCCACGTCGAGCATGTAGCCCAGCAATTCGCCGGCGCGCGTGACCTGTTCGAGCGCCTTCAGGGGGACGAACAGCCCGGCCTTCGGCGCGCGAATCAGGTGCTCCGCGCCCGCCGCGAACATCGGCCGCGGGAGTTCGAGAGGCCCGTCCACCATACCCAGGGTTACCATGACATTCCAAAGGCCCTGCCGGACGCGCTCCACAGCCTCGGGCTCGATACGGCACTGACCGTGTGTCTCGACCAGGGCCGCGGGGCGGCCGGTCTCCAGCACGCGGGAATGCAGGCACCCCTTCAGGTCATCCTCCAGAATATTAAAGACGTTACCAAAGCTCCCCGCCAGCGCCGCCGCGCCGGGAACCAGCCGGTCGGTGAACAGGCAACTGGCGCTGTTCTGCCAGGCGTGGAAGTTGACCACCACATCGGCGCGCGACACGACCTCGTTCCAGACGCGGTGGCACAGCCGTTCACCGGTGGAACCGTCGGGCCGCCCCGGCCAGGCCAAATAGGTGTCGTACTCCCCTCGCCTCTCCTGCGAGCCGTAGGTTTGGCCGTACGTATGGGCCCGGTGGCGGATATTGCCCGGCATCAGGCAGGGGATCGCCAGCACGGTTCCGCAGAAGGCGGCGCTGGCCAGACGGCGGCACAGACTGTCAATGCCGGCGCATCCCGAGAGTTCCACGCCATGCTCGCCGGCCGTCACGAGCAGCGTGGGGCCATCGCCACCACCGATGATCTCGCGCACAAAGACACCGCCGACGCCCGCGCCGTTGTCGGGCCAGTCAAGCGTGAAGCACCGTTCCGTGGTCGCCCGTGAATGAGGTCTGGAGCCGTGTGAACGTGTCTTCTTCATCCGCGTGTTCCTTTCATTGGACACCTGTTTTGCGATCAATTCCATCTCCGCGTGTCAGCGCGCCTCTCCGCCGGGGGTCGTCACCAGAGGAATCACCTGCATCAAGAGCCGGGCGACCTTTTCGGCGTTCTGCTTGAACACTGCGGCGATCGCCTCCCAGCTCACCGGCTCTTCATCCTCTTTCCAGCAGTCGTAGTCCGTGCACATCGCCACCGCCGCATAAGGGATGCGCGCTTCGTTGGCCAGGCCCGCCTCGATCGCGACCGACATGTTGACCACGTCGGCGCCCCAGAGGCGGAACATGCGCGACTCGGCGCGCGTGGAGAAGCGGGGCCCCTCGATCGTGATCACGGTTCCACGGGGGTGATGCGCGTAGCCCAACCGCTCGCACGCCGCGATCAGGAGGGCGCGCATGGCGCCGTTGAACGGATCGGCCATCGGCGCATGCACCGGGGCTTGCCAGGCGAAGGAATCGTGGAAGGTCAGATGCCGCCGCCGGGTGAAATCAATGAACTGGTCCAGAATCACCAGATCGCCCCGGTGGATTTCTTCGCGCAGCGAACCCACGGCGGTGGTCGCCACAATGTGCGTGCAGCCCGCCATCTTGAGCGCGTGGATGTTGGCGCGATCATTCACCTGCGTCGGCGGCAGGGTGTGCCCGCGGCCGTGACGGGCCAGCAGCACAACAGCGACACCGCCGATCGTTCCGTGCTTCAACGGCGAGGACGGCTCCCCATAAGGGGTGACGACCGCCTCGTCATGGGGGTTTGCGAAGAAATCGGGATTGTCCAGACCGGATCCGCCGATGATGCCAATGCTCATGGGATGCCCCGTGTGGCTTGGGGGATTTTTGTTTTCATCTCGGGGAAGAGGCCGAGAATCGCCCGCCAGACCGCCTCCACCGTGCGCCAATCCAGGACGGCAAAGGCATGGGGACGCCTGCGCTGGTCGATCACCTGCACGGCGGCGGGACCATTCGGGTTGATCCAGATGCTGCGGTAAGGCTTGCCGTTTACATTCATGCTCGGAAATCGCGTGTGGGACCGGACCAGCACGCGCCCCAGGACGCCTGCCCAATGATCCGCCTCTTTATTGAGAGCGTGCCAGAAACAGGCCGGGGGTGTCAAGCGCGCTGTTGCTGCTAGGGCTTGCAAGGGCATATCTTTTTCTGATGAAAGAGGGGGCAAAGAAAAAGCCATGGCCACGCAGATCGGCCACCGAATTTTTTTATTGCCAATTTGAGGCGTCATCCGCTACAGTGACACCGCACATAACAAAAGGAGTTTCCTCTCATGAAAACACTCAATCTGATCCTTCTGGCCACTGTAGCCAGCGTGGTTGCTTCGGCCCCGGTTTCCGCGCAGGAAAAATCGGATATTGGCAAATGGTATGTGAGCCCGGGCATCGGCGTGCTGATCTTTGAAGGCAACGAGCCCGCAAATGCCGGCAGCATCGGCTTGCTGCGGCTTGGGTATGAAGCCACCGACCATCTCACTTTTGAGTTTGGCGGGCTTTACGGACCGCGGTTTTCGAAAAGCAGTCAGAGCAAATACGGACCCGAGACGTTTAAACCGGCTGAGGCTTGGGGCGTGTCTGCCGACGTGCTGTATCATTTCAACCGCTGGGAGCGGTGGGATCCCTACGTCTCCGTCGGCGCCGGCTATATGCGCAGCCCGGATCGCATCTTTGCGGATCACTCGGTCGACGCCTGGATGCCGCGCGTGGGCGGCGGTGTGATTTGGCACTGGACCGACTCCGTCTCGCTGCGGGCCAATGCGACGCTGGCGGCTGGTATCCACAGCAAGGTGGAAGCCGTGCCCATGTTTGATCTGGGCATGATCTACCGGTTTGGCGGCCAGCCGGCCGCTGCGCCGACGGGCACCGGCGCAGTCGTGGGTGAGACCGACACCGACGGTGACGGACTGACCGACGCAGAGGAGGCTCGCCTGGGAACGAATCCCCGCATGAAAGACACCGATGGCGACGGGCTCACGGACGGGGAAGAGGTCAACGTCTACAAGACCGACCCCTTGAATCGCGACACCGACTTCGACCTGTTGAGTGATGGCGACGAGGTCTTGAAGTACAAGACCGACCCGCTGAAACCCGACACCGATGCCGGCGGTGTGTGGGACGGGCATGAAGTGCTGGAAGACAGCACGGACCCGTTGAACAAGAACGACGATCTGATGCTCTTCGCCGTGCAGGTGGAATTCGGTTATGACGAGACGGTCATTCGCGATCCGAAGTACTTTGCGCAATTCGATGTCATTGCCAAAGTGCTGACCCGACACCCCGAAGCCACCGCCGTGATCGAAGGTCACGCCGACCGCAAGGCCAAGTCCAGCCCGCAGTACAACCAGAACCTCTCTGAACTGCGCGCCAAGGCGGTGCAAAAGCACCTGACCGAGAAGGGCATTCAGGCTTCGCGGCTGAAGGCCGTGGGCTTCGGCTTCACCCGTCCCAAGGTGCAACCCGATCTGGTGAATGGCAATCCGGAGAACCGCCGGGTTGAGATCTACATTCGCGGCGCGGGCGGCCTGGCGGCGAAGGAAGCTTTCTTGAAAGAAGAAGCGTCCACCAAATAATGAAAATCCTGGAGCGTTATGTAACCGGTTCGCTGCTATCATCCGTTCTATTGGCGTGGCTGGTGTTGACCTTTGTTCTGGCCGTCGGGCTGATGATACGGGTGACGGGGCTCTTGATTCAGGGATTGCCGATCCACATGATCGGAAAGTACTTGGCGATCGGCATCCCTGAGACGCTCAATTTGACCATTCCCATGGCGATTCTGGTGAGCACGTTGCTGGTGTTTGGACGACTCTCCGCCGACTCCGAGATTGCCGCCATGCGGGCCTGCGGGATCAACCTGTGGCGGATTATGGTGTGGCCGCTGGCCGTGGGCGCGGCATTTTCACTATTCAGTTTCTACATCAACAACGAAGTGACGCCGCCCAACCACGAAGCGCGCCGCCGCCTGACCGCCGCCGCGGGGTTCGGATCCGCGCTGGACCTGCTCGAGCCCGGCCGGTTCGTCAACAGCTTTAAGAGCGTCAAGATCCGCTTCGATTCCAAGACCGGGCACTGGCTGCACAATGTCCTGATTTATGATTACAGCCATCCGAAGGTGGTCCGGGAGATCCGAGCGGAGAAGGCCAGAGTCGAGTTTGAGCAGGACAATCTGCAGATTGAACTCTATCGCGTGCGGATCGACCCCTTCCAACCGGACAAACCGGGGGCGGCGATGGCGGACCGGATGACGCACGTCATCCCGGATGCGCTGAAAGCGCGCAACTACCGGCAGCGGATCAAAGACATGCGTTTCCGGCCTCTGCTGAATCACTACCGCAGTCTGGCCCGCGACGTGTCGCCCGATAAGACTGAACCCCAACCGCCGTCGCAACGCGGTGCGGCGCTCTTTGAACTTCATAAACGCTTCGTGCTCGCCAGCGCTCCGTTGTGTTTCATCCTGATCGGCATGCCGCTCGGCGTCCGCTCCCACCGCAAGGAATCGACCATCGGCGTGGCGACTGCGCTGGGGATCTCGTTCTGCTTTTACATCCTGCTCATCGCCGCCGAGTCGCTGGCGCGCAAGCCGCAGTTCTATATGCACCTGCTCATCTGGATACCCGTGGCTGTCTGCGTGGCGCTGGCCTTCGTCCTGGTGCGGCGAAACCAATGATGACGGCCCCATCGAAGAAAAGGAAGGTCAACATGGCAACCATTCATCCCTCGGCTGTGATCAACCCAGGCGCCCAGATCGCCCCGGATGTTGAGATCGGCCCCTATTGCGTGATCGGCGAACAGGTCGTGATCGGCTCGGGAACCCGGCTGCACCCACATGCGGTGGTCGGCGGACGCACGACGCTCGGCAAGAACTGCGAACTGTTCCCGTTTGCCTGCATCGGCATGAAGACACAGGATTTGAAGTGGCGCGCGGAATACCAGACTTACGCCGAGATCGGAGAGGGGACGGTTCTTCGCGAATTCACAACGATCCACACAGGAACGAAAGACGGCGAAGTGACCCGCGTCGGCGCGGGCTGCCTGATTATGGCGTATTGCCATGTGGCTCACGGGTGCGCAGTCGGTAATCGCGTGATTATGTCAAACGGCGCCCAACTGGCTGGCGAAGTGGTGATTGAAGACGATGCCATCATCGGCGGCATGACCGGAATACACCAGTTCTGTCGCATCGGGACGATGGCCATGCTCGGCGGCGCATGTAAAATCCGCCAAGACTGTCCGCCCTACATGATTGTTGATGGGCTGCCTCCGCAGTCGGTCGGTCCCAACGTGGTCGGCATGCAACGGCACGGGCTCTCCGCGGACACACGGACAGCCATTAAAGAGGCTTATCGCCTCCTCTTTCGCGAAGGGCTGAACCGGTCGCAGGCGCTGGAGCGCATTCAGCTCGAAATCACCGATTGCCCCGAAGTCCGGCACCTGCTGGCCTTTGTCAAGGCTAGCGAGCGCGGGATTCTGTAACGGCCTTGCGCGCGCCTTTGGGTGGCCCGACGATTTTGAGGAGGGTGGTCTCCAGAAGGAATCGCGCATCGAGCGTCGTGGAGACGAGCTTCTCGCGCAGTTCCATCAGGTGGTGCCGGGCGGCACGCAGTTCGTTCAGCGTGTAGTTGCCGGCTTGCGCCACCCGCTTCGCCACGATGAACGGCGATTGGGATCGCAGATCGTGGGTCATCGCGGTGAGGGCGATCTCGGCCTCGCGGGGCAGATTCCCCTGCCAGGCCGCCCGGCCGGCCGACACCGACACCCATCGGTTGTCCAGCGCGACGCGCAAAACGATCAGGTCGCGCACGCGGCCATCCAGCATCGCGGAAAGCTTGATGGGCGGCTCGTCCTGCTCCTCCAACCGCCGCAGCGCGCCCGTCAACTTGCCAGGATCGCGCTCGCCGAATGCATCGGTCAGATCCCACGCTTCGGCCTCCCGGCCGACCGAAGTGACCGCCTCGATCATATCGGCTGTGACTTTGCCGGGGCCGCCCCGGTAGAGGCTGAGTTTCTCGATCTCCTGAAGGATCAGCCGCGTATCGACGCCGACCCTGGCCAGGAACGCCTCGCGCACCCCATCGCTCATCTCCAGACCGAGCCGAGCAAGCAAGTGTCCCAGATTCTCCTTCGCTGCCTTCTCGATCTCCCACGGCTTGCCGCCCGAGCCGAGATCGGACACCGCTCCATTCTTTTGAAAAACCTTGAACAACGCCGAATTGCGCGGTACGGAACGGGCGCTGATTAACAACGCATGGCCTTCGGGAAGTCCGCCCTTGATCCGCTCGGTCAATTCGGCGATCATCTCCTTGACCGTCTGTGAATCAAACGAGCGGCCGCCCCCCGCGAGGAACTCGGCATTACGCAGCCAGACGGTTTTGCCGCCGCCGAAGAAACTGGTGGTCTGCATGGCTTCGACACATTGACGCACCGCCTTCACCACGGCGTCAACGGTGTCGACCCGGCCGTCGATAATTTCAAGGCCGAAAGCCCGATCCGCCTCGGGCACCCATGCGTCCACGACCGCCTTGGCCTTCTCGGCGACCCAGTATTCGTCTTCGCCACACACCAATTGGAGCCGCGATTCCGCCACGTATCTCACTCCTCGATCTTGAGCAGACCGGGCATCAACCGGTCAATCTCTTTGCGACTCTGGGGCAAGAGGCTGATCGCTTCGCGAGCCAATACAACCGCCAGGTCATTGACCGATGGGCTGTTGGGGATAAACGTCTTCAGAAACAAAGCCGCATTGATATACTGTTGGATGCGGTAACGGAATCGCAAGGACGAAGCCTGCTTGCGGTCCTGGAGCAGGTGGCGAATGATCATCACCCGGATCACATAGTCCTTGTCGGCTTCCACCCACGTCTTCGTGATATTGTTCACCGTAATTCCTGTGGCATCCGCCTTCTGCACCGTCCAGCCCGACATCGGGTGGCGGAAGGGCGCAATCGGTCTTTCCGCGTCCACCACCCCCTCGCCGGGATGCTCCGGAACGGGGACCGGCACGCCGGGCACCGCGCCACCCAGGAACACGTAAAACGCCTCGATGCGGACGAGTTTATCCTGGGCCAGTGCCACCGCGGACTTTCCTTCTGAAGTCTCAAGCCCGTCCCCCAGCGTGCGCAGCGCACGTGCGGCCTTTCGGAAATCGAGCGCGTGCATCAGTTCGAGCGTCTCTTTCTCCGCATCCGCCACGCGTGCCACATCAGCCTGAATGCGGGCTTTGCGTTCGTCCGCCTGCCGTTCCAGATCGCGCGCGGCTTGCGCGGCGGCCTCGCGGGCCTTCACCTCACGCGCCTGACGCTCCACCTCGGCTCTGATCTCATCCAGCAGCCGCTGAACCACCGCCTGATCGTCCGCGATCGCCCGCACGATGCCCGCGACATCGGAAACCGGGGGCTGTGCCTCAATCGTCTCGCATGAATGGGTCAGTTGCGCCTGCAACAACCGCAGGGCTTCCAGCGGACGGCTGGCCACGTCGGGTGCCTGAATCGCCTGCTCGATCTCATCATGCGCGCGCGCCGCCAGATCGGCCGCGCGATCGAGTTCATACACCCCCCTGAACATGGAGCGTATGCGCTGAACCACCGGCGGGAGGTCCTGCTCCGGAATCGGCGCTGCTGCAGCGACTTCCGCATCGTTTGTCCCGTCCTCGCCCGTGGCGCCGTCCGCTGCGGCAGGTGTCGCCGACGCCGCAACCCCTCTTTTTTCCTCAATCTTCCGGATATAGGAGACGATGAAGTCCTTGGTTGGCGGCAGGCCTGCCGCCACCGCCGCCGCCACCGCCTCCGCCATCTGTTCGGTATCCAAGGCCATCGGTTGCTCATCGTTATTCTGAGGCGGGGCGGGCTCCTCATTCGCCGTCGCCCGTGGCGGCTCTGGAGGAGGCGGCACCAGATACGAACGCATCGTCTCGGGAATGAGCTCAGCCGCCTGAGCCGCCACGTTCGTGGCCTGAGCCCGGGCTTTCTGGGCATCGGCCGCACACTGATTCGCCAACGCTTTCGCCCGCTCCACAACAGGCTGCAATTGAGCCAGGGCATCCTCCCGCAACAGGACCTGCTGACGTTGCGCCGCCTCCGCATTGCGATCGCGCATTTTCTTCCAGACCAACAGACCGTACAGGCTGCCCAAAACACCCAGGATGCCGAGGAGCACCAACACCACGATCAAACGGACCACCCACATGCGTATGCCCGGTTTGTGATCGGTTGCGTCTGCGGACGCCGCCGGGTATCCCGACGCTTTCAGCTTGTCGGTCAGAGACCCCGATGTGTGGAAATCTGCCGACATCACCCCGCGACCCACCACGATCTTCTTGTCCGGAGACACCTGGGATGTGTTGGACATCGCCACGGGAGAGGTCGTGACAGCCGGATTGGCAGGCGTGGGATCGGCCGCCGTCCCCTTGCCCTTGCGGCGCAACACGATCTTTTTGCCGGTCGGCGGAGGCGCCTCGACAGGCCCCAGCCGATCCAACACCCGCCGCATGTCGCTCAGCAGCGATCCGTACGTTGGATAGCGCCGGCCCGGCTCAACCTGCAGCATCCGCGTTATGATCGCCGAAACCTCGGGATCAATATCCGGACGCACGTCCACCAGGGGCTTGAGTGGCTCTGCAAATCGCGCCCGAACCACTGCGTTCGCGTCCGGGCCGTCAAATGGCGGCCGTCCGGCCATCGCGTGATACAACGTCCCGCCCAGACTGTAAATGTCGGCCCGATGGTCGGTCTTCTGCCGTCGCACCTTCTCTGGCGCGATGTAATAGGGCGTCCCCCAGATTTCGTTTGACGCCGTTCCCGAGACCGACGCCAGCCCGAAATCGACCAGTTTGGCCACGTTGCCCTCAAACAGCAGGATGTTCTCCGGCTTGACGTCTCCATGCACCATCCCCTCATCGCTCGCGTGACGCAGCCCCTCGGCGACCTGCTTGCCGATACCCATCACCAACGCCTGATCGAGCGGCACGCCACCGGCCATCAGTTTCTCCAGGCCACCGCCCAGAACGAGTTCCATGACGATGTAGGGCTGCCCCTTCTCCATGCCGAACGCATGAATCTGCACGATGTTGGGGTGATTGATCCGGGCCGCCGCCTGCGCCTCGCGGAGGAACGTCTCGCTGAAGGCCAGATTATCCCCCAGACTCTTGCGCATCACCTTGATGGCGACTTGTCTGTTGAGCACTTCGTCATGCGCCTGATAAACCCCGCCCATGCCGCCCAGTCCGATGACCTTGAGGAGCAGAAAATGCCCGAGCCGAGCCGGAACCGTCAGGCCCTGGCCGCAATTCGCACACACCAGAGAGCTGAACGCCGGCAACCCCTGCACATCCGACTTATGGGCGCACTTAGGACAGGAAACCCGGTCCACCGGATCTGTCAGTATCTGGACATCAGTTGCTTCAGTCATGGACGCTACAGGCTGTTGAACGTGATGAAATCACTCGTGAGGGCCACTTTTGTCTTGCGAAAATAAGACATAGCGTGCATATAGTACCCGTCTTGGGGGGCGTTGTCGAATACAAACGTGAGCAGAGGAGCGGAGCGCATGCATTCGGAATTATTTCAGTTCGGGCCGATCACCATCCGGGCGTTCGGTCTTTGCCTGGCGCTGGGCTTCATGACCGCACTCTGGATGGCCACGCGGCTGGCCGCGCAAACCCCGCGCCGGACTCCCGACGCCCTCTCGACGCTGGCACTCTGGATGCTCCTCGCCGGCGTGGTAGGCGCGCGCACCGCCTATGTCGCCGAACACTGGACGACCGAATTCGCCGAGCCCACAGGCCACGGTTATCTTGCGGCGCTGCTCAGGCTGGATCAGGGCGGACTGATGTTCTACGGCGGACTGATCGGCGCGGCCACCGCGCTGGCCATTTTCGCCCGGATCAAGCGGGACTCGTTTCTTGGCCTGGCCGACCTGCTCGCCACCGTGCTTCCCCTCGGCCATGCGTTTGGACGCGTCGGGTGCTTTCTGCACGGCTGTTGCTATGGCAAGCCTGCAGACACCGCTATCAGCGTCTGCTTTCCCCGTTTCTCCCCCGCTTGGCATGACCACGTCGCCTGCGGCATCCTCCCGGAAACCGCCGCGCTCAGCCTGCCTGTCATCCCCACCCAGCTCATCGAGGCGGCCGGAAATCTGATTCTCTTCGCCCTGCTGGCTGGTCGCTATCGGCGCTGGGCAGACCGTCCCGGATTGGCGGTCGGCGCCTATGCCGTCGGCTATGCCGCGCTCCGCTTCGGTGTCGAGGCGCTCCGGGGCGACTCGCGCATGCCGGTGGGTCTCTTCTCCATCAGTCAAGCGGTGAGCCTCGCGCTCGCGGCTTTCGGACTCGCGATGATCCTGCGCGCCCGAAACCGTTCCGCCTCACGACCAGCACCCCCGCAGCAACGGTCATGATCCCCCACCCTCCACCCGATGCCGATCTCCTTCAGCCCCGCGCATTGACCGTTCCGGCCGAGTCCGCCGGATGCCGTCTGGACGCCTGGCTCGCCCAGACTCTGGCGGGGCTCTCGCGGTCGCGCATCCAGGGCCTCATCGCCGCTGGCCATGCCACGGTTGACGGCCACGCCGCCAAGGCGAGCGCCAGCCTCGTCGCCGGCCAGACGGTCTGCCTGACGATCCCGCCCTCCGGGCCAGCGACACCCCGGCCTGAGGCCATCGCGCTCGATATTGTGTTTGAAGACGCATCCATTCTGGTGCTCGACAAATCGGCCGGTCTGGTGGTCCATCCGGCCCCCGGACATGCAGACGGCACGCTCGTGAACGCTCTCCTACACCATTGCGACGACCTGGGCGGCATCGGCGGAGTCGAGCGGCCCGGCATTGTCCACCGGCTCGACAAGGAGACCTCGGGGTTGATGGTTGTCGCAAAAACCGACGCCGCCATGGCCGGGTTGGTCGCGCAATTCAAGTCCGGTGGCGTCCGCAAGGTTTATCTCGCCCTCGTCCACGGCGTCCCCAAAAAGACAGCGGGACTCATCGACACGCTGATCGGACGCCACCCGCGCGACCGCAAGCGGATGGCGGTCGTCAGCCGCAACGGCAAACAGGCCATCACGCGGTATACCGTGGTGCGCCCCTGCGGTGACGTCAGCCTCATCGAAGCCTGTATCGAGACCGGTCGCACCCATCAGATCCGCGTCCATCTCGCCCACCTGGGTCATCCGATCGTCGGCGACCCCCTCTATGGGTCACGCACGCGCGATCAGGCCATCGCCGGATGCCCCGCCCGCCAGATGCTCCACGCCGCACGCCTGGCCTTCTCCCACCCCGTCTCGAGAGAGCCGCTTGATTTCTCCCGGCCGCCCCCGCCCGACATGCTCGCGCTGATGGATCAGTTAGCGGGGGGTTCAGCTCAACCGGAATATTCCTCAAAACGACAGTTTACCCCGCGAAACGGGTAAGTGTGGCGATTGCTAAAGCTGAACGGCCGGATTTAGGCGTCATTCGGCCCGTGCCACATTCTGAAGGTCTTGTCCCAGGTCCAGCCCGGCGCCTGATTCAGCACCAAATCCTCCAGCGGCGGATTGCGCCGCAGGAAGGCTTGGGTGTCTTTCCAGTTCTTGATGCCGCTGACGGCGTCGAGCACCTGGATGTTCTGCCATCCGAGGGCATTGGCGGCCTTGAGGCAGGCCTCCACGTCGAGGCCCTTGAGATAGGCGTGCAGAAAGCCGGCGATGGATGAATCCCCCGAACCGGTCGCGCTGGCGACCTTCTTGCACAGAAAGGCCGGACACCATAACTCGCGGCCGGACCAGTTGTCCGGATTCCCGGGCCGGGCCGCGCCCAGGCCGCTGAATGCGTCTTTCGACTTGGACCGGAAATAAAAGCCGCGGCGGCCGGACTTGAGCGACGTCATCGTAGAACCCAGGGCCAGCAGCTTGCCCGACAACCGCGAGTAATCCTCGGCATGCAGAACGTCCAGCAAGTCCGACCCGTGATGTTTCGCCTTCAGCTTCAGGAACGTGTCACGTTCGAGCATGAAGAGGACCTCCTCCACCGACGGCAGGAAGATGTCGACATAAGGCAAAATGCGAGCCAATATCTTTTTCCACGGCGCCTTCCCTGCAGGGGATGCGGGATCAGGCAGCGCCATGTCGCACGACGTGGTGGCGCCTGCATCCTTGGCGATCTTGAAGATTTTCTCCAATTCGCGGCCCTCGTCGGTGTACATGCGGCGCATGAGCGGAGGATAGCCGAAATGGAAGTGACGGCATTGCGCGATCAGTTTCGGCTTCAGGTCTTCGGCGCCAAAAACGTTATTCGTTCCGGGATTGTGAAGGAAAATGCGATCAATGCCCGGAGGCGCCAGGGCGACGGTGTAGGAACTGGTCGAGCCTTTCATGACGCGGATGCCATCGGCATTGCCGCTCTTGCGGAGGCGCTCCATGGTCATGCGTCCGAAATCGTCCGCACCGACGCGGGCCGTGAAGACAACCTGGCTACCCAAGATCTTCAGGCCGATGCCGGTGTTGGAGACCGGCCCGCCGGTGCTCATCATCGCATCGTCCACATGCACCAGTTTGCCCGGTCGCAGAAGGTCGCCGATGAGGCGCGCGCCGGTGTCAGGAAAACTCGGAATCACGTCAAAACACAGATGTCCAGCCGCCATTACATCATACTTGCGTGTCATAGTGCATCCTTGTTAATCGCTCACTGTTTCCCCTGTGGGAACCGAAACAGCAACGTAATAAGCTTTCTCGGGCCAACTGTCAAGCGCACGGTGCGCCGGCCGCTCAGGCGCAGTTTGACCGTCGCATCGGCCTGCGCGTCTTCATTCAGATTCGTCGTGACCACCGAAGCGAACGGCAGACCCAGCGTCAGCTTGCCCGCTTGGGCCGCGCCCGTCGGGTTCCAGAGTCGCACGATCAACCCGTCCTCGCGCGCAGCCTTTTTCAGGCAAGCCACCTCCAGGTCTGCGGCGTCCAGCGCCAGCAGACTCGTCGATCCGGAGCGCACGGAGCCGATCATCTCTGAGCAGACCAGCGGCCGCGAGAAGTCGCGATACGCCTGCCACAATTTGCCTTCCTGCCAGCCGCCAGCATGCGGATAAATCGCGTAACGCACCGTCATCCGGCCCAGTTGCTGGGCACCGGCCCATTGCGCTTCGCCGGTACCCTCCGGCCAGCGCCGGAGCTGCATCGCGCGCATCAGCGTCAGGGTCAAGACATCGCTAGCGGGGCCGGCGACAAAGTATTCGGGAAGTCCGAGGTTGAGAATCGCCAGTCCCCGCCGCCCGTCGGACAGACCGGCAAAGCCGAAGTTCGGATAGCCGTCCACCGGTTCGATCCAGGTGGACATGTCCGGCTGTTTCGTGGGCCGTTCGTCCACGTTGAACTGGCCGCCTGCGTAGGTGGTGTCGGTTGTGATGCCGGTGGGGAAACACACCCTCAGGCGGTGATCGCGGCAGCCGTTGTCGATCGTCGTCTCGATATCGAGCCGCTGGCCCGAACGGGTCAGCGACACCCGCGAAGTGAGCAGCACCTGACCCTTCTCCGGCGTGCCTTCCGGTGCCGTGGCGGGACGGGCCAGAGGCAACTCCAGACGCACGGTGATCGCAATCGTGGCGCGCCACGGGGTGTTCTCTACCACGCTGATCTCGGCCGGGCCTGTGGGGGTGACGGGCAGACCCACCGGCTTGAAGAGCCACGGGTCGCCCACATCGCCCACGTCTTCGAAAGCGTGCAGTCCGGCATAAGTCGCCCCGGTCGCCCGATGCGTCAGATCCAACCGTCCGTCGTCACGGATCACCGCGCGGAGGCAATCATTCTCGAGCACGCGGCCACCTCGGACGAGGGCGGGAGGTGCCTTGGCCGCAGCCGCCGGAACCGCCTTCAACGTGAGCCAACTCAGCGGCGCGATGGTCGGCGCTTCGAACTGGAGCCGGTAGCGGCGGGTGGTCATCGGGCGTCCGACCAGTCCCAAGACCGAAGACCCCGAGGCATGCAGGAACTGCACGTGAGGCACAATGTCCTGGCCGGTCCCGGACACCAAGCGCAGGGATTCGACCGGCTGCGCGCCGGGGATATCGACCTCCATCTGGCAGAATCCGCCGCGCGGACGGGCGTCCAGATTGAAGAGCACCAGATGCGGTTCCGGCGGGTTGTTCCGGGCGCGCGTCGGCACAAGGGCCGGTTGCATGAGGCTGCGGCAGGCATCGTCCAGCAGCCCTTCGCTCATGGCCTGCACGTCGGCCAGGCGCGCCAGGATGTCATCCGCCACCCGGGTCAGGCTGCAGCCGTCGATGGAATCATGCGCCTGGCTGGCGATCAGGAGTTTCCAGGCCTCGGTGAGGGATGCGGCCGGATACGCCGCGCCCTTCAGCCAGGCCCACGTGCTGATGGGTTCGGCGACGTCGATCAGCAGATGCTCGCTGATGCGATTGGCGATTTTCAGGCCCATGCGGGCGGACAGCGTCGCCCACCAGACATCGCGGTCCCGCTCGGTTGCCCGGGCGTCGCGCAGTTCGCCGATGTGGACCGGCAAGCGTGATCCGGCCTCGCGGCGGACGGCGGCAAAATATTCAGGAAGCGAGCTGTCCTTCACCCGGAGGTCGGCGAAGACCTTGTCTGCAGCGGCGATCAGTTTCGGTGTGGCTGGGAACGGCATGGTGTGATCCATGCAGTTGAAAGCGGCCAGGTGGGAGGTCGCCGCACCGAGCGCCGTCGTATCGCGCAACTTGGTCAGGTAAGGGCGCAGGTGGTGGGCGTGCCATCCCTCCCGGCTGTTGAGGCACGGATAGCTGTAGGGGTCGTGTTGCGCCAGCCCATCCACGCGATACGGATACCAGTTATCGGTCATCGCATATTCCCAATTCTGATCCGGCGTATCGTGGATCACATTGGCGATGACCTCGTGATAGAGCAGGCAGTAGAAATTGGTGCGCCCGTAGCGCGCTCCCAAATGGAGGGTCAGCACCTCGGACCCATCGGGGCTTTGCCAGCGAAATTCGCGCGGGGCGCGCGCGTCCGAAATGCCCTTGTAGATGACCGCCGAACGAATGTCGAACCCATTGTAGAGCTGGGGCAACTGGGCGATTTGGCCATTGGAGCACGCGGTGTAGCCTTCGCGCATGGCACCGCCCAGCGACTCGGCGACACCCAGGCCGATCTGCAGGTTACGCGCGACGGCCTCGCCATGCAGCAGCGGCATGTCCGGCAGCGTGTACCACGGGCCGACGAGAATACGCCCGGATCGGATCAGCTTGCGCAGCCGCGTGGTCATCTCAGGCCGCAGGCGCAGGTAGTCCTCCACGCAAATGGATTGGCCGTCCATCTGGTAGTGCTTGAACGCCGGGTTGCTTTCCATCAGCTCGATCAACTGGTCGTTATGATGCAGCAAGTGCCGCCGGTAGCCCACGAACGAGAGCAGCCATTCGCGGTCCCAATGCGTGGCGTTGATCACATGCAGCGTGTGAGGCTTGGGTGTTGTTTTCAATGGAGTCCCAGTCGCTCGGCCAAGGCCTTGAGTTGTTTCACATTGCCTTCGGTCATGACTCCGTCACGATTAGGCGGAGAATTCAGGATCAGTATGTTGTCCTGAGCGGTGGCGCGTTTAAAGAGCGATTCAAGTTCACCCAGAGTTTTCAATTGGCTGTCTCGCGTGTTGAAGAACCATTTGCCGTTCAAACACACCGTGGCCTCGAAAGGCAGGTAGAAGAGTTGCCCATCGTGGGAGAAAAGCTTTGGATCAGGGTCTCCCGGAAGATACGGATCCCCCAGCCTGAAATCGCTTGGGAAGTAGCGAATGGGAAATCCCTCCTTTTGCTGGTCAGGTTTCACATTTTTGGCATCAGGATTATCGGGAAGTCCGATCGTCCAGTTAACTCCAACGGCACATTCCGGCTGGAGTTTCTTCACCAGCGCATAAACACCCGGAATATCCCAATTCTCTCGACGCTTGTCCCAACCACCGTCCAGCCACAGTTCGCAGACAGGGCCGTAGTCCGTGAGCAACTCCGTCAGTTGCTTCAGCATGTACGCGACGTATTTCTTGTCGTCTTTGTAGGTGGGTTCATGTCGATCCCACAGTGAATAGTAGAGTCCCATCTGGATGCCGTACTTCTTGCAGGATGCGGCCAGAGCTGCCACAACATCAGTTTTGTTCGGACTGTTCGCAACATCATAGTCTGTGTGCTGGCTGTCCCACAGGCAGAAACCGTCGTGGTGCTTGGCCGTCAAGATGACATACTTCATTCCGGCATCCCGTGCCGTCTGCGCCCACTGATCTGTGTCCACCGTTTTGGGATTGTAGCTCGTGGGCGGTTGGGTTCCGTCCGTCCACTCCTGGTTGTGAAAGGTGTTGATGCCAAAGTGGATGAACATTCCATACTGTCGGGCGATCATCTGTTGCTGAACGGCATTGGGTTTGTTTGAGGGGCGGATGACCCCATCCTGTATCTCGCCGCCGAATGCTGTCATCGCGAGCAAGCCGTTGATCGCTACCAACACCTCTCGTTTCATCCTGTTCTTCCTTCCTGTTGCCGAATGAATAACGCTCTTCCCTGCGCGTGGAAAGTGTATGACAGTTGCCGTTGGAAAACAAGCGGCTTCTTTGGGATGCAATGTCACGGCAAGCAGTAGAAACCGCTTTACTCCACTCAGGTGTGTGGTAATATCATCCTCTCGAATCGGCAGGCAAGGAGAAACTCGGATATGTATTGCAAAAACTGCGGAAAGGACGTCCACTCACAGGCGGTGGCATGTCCGGGGTGCGGTGTTCCGCCTTGGGTCGAGAACAAGTTCTGCCAGAATTGCGGGATCGCAACCCAATCGAATCAAACGATGTGCGTGAGTTGTGGGACGACGCTAGCCGCCCGCCCGGCGGTGTGTGGCGCGAAAAGCAAGGTTGCGGCGGGACTGCTCGGCCTGTTCCTAGGCTGGATCGGCATTCACAAGTTCTACTTGGGGTATTCTAAGGAGGGCGTGATCATGCTGCTGGTGTCGGTTCTTGGCGGAATGGTCACGTGTGGTCTGGCGACGGGGGTCATCTCTATGATCGGTTTCATCGAGGGGATTATCTACCTGACGAAATCTGACGAGGATTTCGACAGGCTCTATGCGCAGGGCCACCAAGGCTGGTTCTGAACCTCAGGAAGCCAGGCGCATCTGCGGCGGGCGGCAACCCAGGAGAACAGCATGAACCTATCCAAGCGCCTTATCCCCGCCGACCTGACCGCTTCGATCAACCGGTTCTGGGAGGTGTCGGCCGCGAAACTACGGCTGATGGAAGAAGCGTATGGTGACTGCGAGGGCGCCCCGGTCTTCACGATCAAGGGGCGTTATACAGCCCGCGGGTGGACGGAATGGACTCAGGGATTCCAGTTCGGCTCGGCGTTGCTTCAGTTTGACGCCACCCTCGATGCCGCCTTTTTGGAGATGGGTCGGCAACGCACCGTCACCCGCATGGCACCGCACCTCACCCACTTCGGGGTGCACGATCACGGCTTCAATAACATCAGCACCTATGGTACGCTGCTGCGCCTGATCCATGAAGAACGAATCCCTGAGCAGGGGTGGGAACGCCGCTTTTGTGAGCTCGCGCTCAAAGTCTCAGGCGCCGTGCAGGCCCGGCGCTGGACCGTTCTCCCCGAGGGCGGCTACGTCTATTCCTTCAATGGTCCCCACTCGCTCTTTGCCGACACCATTCGTTCCCTGCGCGTGCTGGCCGTCAGCCACCTGCTGGGCCACGTCATGATGGGCGAACGCGACGAGCGCATCTCCCTTCTGGCGCGCCTGATCCAGCATGCGACTGCCACCGCCCGCTACAACGTCTATTTCGGCGAGGGGCGTGACGTCTACGATGTCCGGGGCCGCGTGGCCCACGAGAGCCTCTTCAACCTCAACGACGGCTCGTATCGGTGTCCGAGTTCCCAGCAGGGCTTCTCGCCCTTTACCACTTGGACCCGCGGGCTCGCCTGGGTTCTGCTGGGATTCGCCGAGCAGCTCGAATTCCTGGCGATCCTGCCCGATGCGGAGTTTCTTCCCTTCGGGGGGCGCGCCGCCGTGGAAGATCTATTCCTGAAGACGGCCCGCGCCACTGCGGATTTCTACATTGCCGAAACCCCGGCAGATGGCATTCCCTACTGGGATACAGGCGCACCTGGCCTGGCGCGGCTTGGGAACGTTCTGGATCGGCCTGCAGACCCGTTCAATGATTTTGAGCCTGTGGACAGTTCCGCCGCGGCTATTGCCGCACAGGGATTCCTGCGGCTGGGCCACCACTTGAAATCAAAGAATCCCGGGGCCGCCACTCGCTACGAACAGGCTGGACTCCAGATACTGGCCACCGTGATCGACGAGCCGTATCTCAGTACCGCGCCCGACCATCAGGGATTGCTCCTCCATTCTGTCTACCATCGGCCCAATGGATGGGATCACATTCCGGCGGGCAGGAAGGTGCCGTGCGGCGAATCGAGTATGTGGGGCGACTACCATGTCCGTGAAGCGGCCTTGTATGTCAAGCGGCAGATTGAAGGCAAACCGTATCTGGCATTTTGGAATATCATGGCCGCTTAAGGACACGTCTGAATCGCTTATTCTAAACCGTCGCATACAGGTCGTAGCTGCGGCCGCCAGTGAGGGCGACCCGCGCCCAGTCCCCCGGCTTGGCGTGGGCCGGAACGCCGACGACGCGCGTGACGCCGTCCACATCGGGGGCCTGGCGCTCGAGGCGAGCCTCCCAGGTCGGACGGCCGCGCAGCGGACGCGAAGAACGGATGAGCAGGGCGTCGGCGTGTGTGCCGACCAGCTCGCGCCGTTTCTCATCAACGATCCGGCGTTGTGCCAGCATGAGCCGCTGCCGCCGTTCCGCAGCCACTTCAGGCGGCGGCACAGCGTCCATCCGGTAGGAGGCTGTCCCTTCTTCGGGGGAGTAGACGAAGACCCCCACATGGTCAAATCGCGCCTGTGTCACGGTGGCCAGCAAATGTTCAAAATGGGCATCGTTTTCGCCCGGAAATCCGACCAGGCAGGTGGTGCGCAAAACCGCCCCCGGAACGGCGTTCCGGATCCGCGCGGCAAGCGTGGCGACCGGCTTGATCGTATCCGCCCGCCGCATCGCCCGCAGGATGTCGGGGTGGCTGTGTTGCAGCGGCACGTCGAAATAACGGCAGACGTGCCGGGAGGTGGCGATGGTTTCGAGCAGCGCGTCGGAGATCAGCGACGGGTACCCGTACATCACGCGCAGCCAGAAGCGTCCGTCCAGGACATCCAACGTCCGCAGCAGCGCCGCCAGGCCGCCCGGCTCCCGGCACTCGCGGCCATAGGCGGTCGTGTCCTGTGCAATGAGGTTCAATTCACCCGCGCCGGCGCCGAGCAAGGCCCGCGCCTCGGACACCACCTCGGCCATCGGCCGCGAGCGGAGCGTGCCGCGTATTCCAGGAATGGCGCAAAACGCGCAGGCATGGCTGCACCCTTCGGCAATCTTGAGCCACGCGAAAGGCCCGCCGCTGAACGAGAGCGTTGGGCGGGTGGGGCTGAAGAGGCGCGAAGGCGTCGCTGTGACCGCGACAATGCCCCGCTCCCCGGCAGCTACGCGCCGAATGATCGCACCGATCCGGTCCAGAGCGTCTACACCGACACACGCGTCAATATCCGGAAAGCTCTGCAACAGTCGGTCGCCGTACCGCTGCGCCAGACACCCGGTAACCACGACCCCGCGGCACCCCCCCGCCGTCTTGAGCGCGCACACCTGCAGGATCGCCTCGGCAGCTTCTGCGCGCGCGTCACCGATGAAGGCGCAGGTGTTGACGATTACGACATCAGCCGCTTCGGGAGAGGGCGCGAGAACCAGACCGTCATCCAGCACGAAGCCAGCCATCACCTGGGCGTCCACCACATTCTTCGAGCATCCCAGGCTGACAAATCCAACGGAAACCGAATTTACAGCCACCACACCGCTCCCGTTTGAAGGCTCACTCAAAATAGGGAGGCGGCGGCGCGAAGACGCGCTGCGAAACCACGGGTTTGACGTCCGCACCAGCGGCCAGCGACGCGATGATCCGCAGGCCGATCAGCACGAGCGCGACGCCCGCAACGATCCCAGCCGCCAGCATCAGCCGGCGTGTCGTGAACCACTTCGCCTGCAAACGCGGCATGCCGCTCCAGATTCGGGCCACTTCCCTTACCACCACCCGTGATTTGGTCCAGACGGGTTCGGCCAGCCGTCGCGGCGGCGGGTCCAGCTTCTCCGCAAGGTCGGCCGGCGCCGCGTCCGCCTCTTTACGGCCGCTGAACGGATGAACCCGTGGCGGCGCGGCATCGGTTCCGCTTGAAGCGCGGGTTCTGCTGCGCGGCATGGCCGCCGGCCTCTGGGCATGCGCGAGTGTGAACAGGTCCGTGGGCGGTTCCTCATCGGGTTGGTCCAACGGCATCACTTCCGGCGCGGATTTCGGTGTCTGAGGGATCGGTTCAAACATCGCCGCAGGCGAGACCCGTTCTGGCAACTCCTTTGCCGGACTGGGCACGATCGACGGAGATGTGGGAGCGAACTCCGGCTTGCGCGTCCCCGGCTGAAGCGCTGCGGGAGCGGAGACGGGGGCTGGAGCGGCCGGGATCGCACGGCGCAAGACCTGAGGCGCGCGCTTCCCTGTGAATATCTCGATGAATTCCGTAACCAACGGTTCCGGATCGAGACCCACGCATTCGGCATAAAGCTTGATGAAGCCCCGGCCGTAAAGCGGGGCGGCAATCTTGCGAAAATCCTCGCGTTCGAGGTCTTCAACAATCTGCTCCATCATCCGGGTGGCCTCCGCAACCTGTTGCGGCGTCAACCCTTTGCGTTCACGAGCTTCTTTTAAAGTTGCTCCAAGAGCCATATGTTCTCACCCGCCTTCCCGCTTCTTCTGTCCGCTCCCAGCGTCTTTGGAACCGTCCGGTGGTTCGTCGGCATCCGTTCCCAACGCGCCTTCGTCCGTCTCCTCCGCCTGAACGGAAGATTCAGACAAGCCGTCAGTATGGACATATACGGCGTCCAAATCAACCAATATATCGCGGGGGGCCACGCCCTGCGGCGGGCCGATGATTCCCCGCTCTTCAAGCAGATCCATGATGCGCCCCGCGCGCGTGAACCCGATGCGCAGCCGCCGCTGCAGCGTGGATGTCGAGGCCCGGCGCGACTCCCGGATCACGCGGATCGCCTCGCGCACCATCTCCTCGTCCCCGCCCTCTTCAGCGGCCCCCTCCCCCTCGCCGGTCCGTTCGGCGCCAGCATGTCCGCCGTCACCGCCATCCTCGTCCTCTTCATGGTCATCGGCCCCCAGCTCACGCACCTTCCCCAGCTTGCTGAGGAATGCGTCGTCAAACGCCGGCTGGCTATGCTCCTTGACAAAGGTGACGACGCGGGCGATCTCGTCATCGCCGACCCAGGCCCCCTGCACACGCACCTGTCCGAGCTTGGCATCGAGGAAGATCATGTCGCCCCTGCCGATCAAGCTCTCGGCGCCCTGGGCATCGAGGATGATTCGGCTATCGTTGCGCTGCGCGACCTGGAAGGCGACGCGCCCGGGTATGTTGGCCTTGATGGTCCCGGTGAGCACGTCGACCGAAGGGCGCTGGGTCGCCAGAATCATATGGATACCCGCCGCCCGCGACACGGCCGCCAGGCGCGATATGCTCGCCTCGATCTCCTTGCCCACGGAGGACATCAGATCGGCCATCTCATCAATCACAATCACGATGTGGGGCAGTCTGCGGGGGAAGCCGTCGTCGACCGGAATGGCGGCCGAACCGGGGGCGAACAGATCGTCCTGCTGCACAACCGTGCGGGCGTTGAAAGCCGCAATGTTGCGGGTCTTGGCCGCCTGGAACATCTTCAGCCGCTTGTCCATCTCGCCCAGTGCCCAGCGGAGGGAATACGCCACTTTTTTGGGATCGGTGATGACCGGCACGAGCAGGTGAGGCAGATCGTTGTAGGGCGGGAACTCGACCCGCTTGGGATCGACCAGAATCAGGCGGAGTTCCTCAGGCGTCCGGCTCATGAGCAGGCCGATGAGAATCGCGTTCAGGCAGACGCTCTTCCCCGATCCCGTCTGCCCGGCGACCAGCATGTGCGGAAGCGTCGCCAGATCGAGCACCAAGTCATTGCCCACGACGTCCTTGCCCATGGCCAGCGGCAGGGCATACGTCCCCTTCTCCCATTTTTCACTCTCCAGAACCTGCCGCAGCGTCACCTTTTGCGCCACCAGATTGGGAACTTCAATGCCACAGACTTTTTTATTCGGGATCGGCGCCTGCACGCGCAGGCTGGCGGCACCAAGCGCAAGCTGCAGGTTGCGCACCTCAGCGGCGATCCGTTCCACCCGAACCCCCGGCCCGGGCAGCACCTCATACTGGGTCACGACCGGGCCCGGGATGATGTTGGTCACCTCGATCTGGATGTTGAATTCCTTGAATTTTGCGATCAGGTTGGCGGCCGTCTGCTCCATGTCGCCGAGCGTGGGGCGGTCATCGGGCACCGGGGACAGCAAATCGACCGGCGGCAGCCGATACGGTTCCGGCTGCAGATCCGGTTCGTCTGCTTCGCCGCCGGCATCCGCCACCGGGGGGACCGAACCAGCGCCAGCAGCGGTCGGCTCGGTGGGTGCCGTGATGCTCGCGCGCTGTTCGCGTTGCGCTGCTTCGCGCATCGCCGCCATTTGATCGCGCAGGTCCTCTGCCTGTTGCGGCGCGACGCGCAGACGCTCTTCCGCCATCACCCGTTTACGCTCATCGCTGGCGCGCCGGGACTCCTCGTCCTTCTGCTGTCTGAACAGCCGTTCCTGCTCGCGCAGCGCACGGGCGGCCTCCCTGGCATCCCGCGCCTGCTCACGCGCCGCGTCTTTCGCGGCAATCTCCGCATCACGGCCCAGTCGCTCCGCCTCTTGGCGCGCCTTGATGCGCCGATCCCGCAGCCAATGCAGGAGCCATCGCCCCGCGCACCACAGCGTCCGTAACCCAACCGCAAACATGCCAAACACCACGGCCAGCGTCACCGCCACCACCGCACCGCCCATCGGATTGAGCCAGCGCTTGAGAAAGCACGTCATGATCCATTGCCCAACGACACCGCCCGCATTCGGGGTGATGTTCAAGGCCGACATCCACGCCATCAGGGGCGCGGTGCCTGCCGCCAATTGAATGAGGGCGCACACCATGAGGAAGAACGGGAAGCCCCAGAGCAAACGCCTTCCGAGGTGCGCGGGATGTCCGAATGCCATCAGCACCCCGATGAGCATCAGCGTCGGCGGCAGCAGCCATAGCGCAAAACCAAACAGCGCATAACCCCCAAAGACCAGCCACGCGCCGACCACACCCATGAGGTTCGTGGGGGGCATGTTGGCGGGAACATGCACCCACGCAATGTCGCGGCAGTCGTAGGTCAACAACGCGAGCACGGGAAACAGGCTGGCCGGAATCAAGGCGGCGCCCGCCAGCCGCGCCGCCAGACTCGGCGGCGGAATCGAAACGTCTGCTTGTTCGTCGTCTGCCATAATCCTCATCCTTCGGGAACCTTTGCGGCGTCTTCAGGTCCCGACCCCGCATCCGCTTCCGACGCTACCGTTGACACGGTGACCGTCGACGGCTCTGTCTCGGCGGTCTCAACCGACAATTCATAGGGAAGAAACACCTTCACCGGCAAGACGTTGGTACCGAGGCGCTGTGCCTCGCGCCTGTCAACAAATACGGAAACCTGATCCGATTGGATGGCGTTGACCACCTCCGCCCGGCCCGTCAGCTTCACGGAAACCTCCGCCGGCGCGCAGGTCCACCCGGACCCCTCACCCGGCAACCCCTTCACCAGCACGGTGACGTTCGAAAACACACTCGTGAACCGATCCGTGATGATCTTGACCTCGGCGGTCACTTCGGCCGGTTCCAGCTTAACCAGCCGCGACACGCTGGGCTGCAAGATCGGCACCGTCTTTCTGTAACCCTGCACGCGGCCGTCCACGTCGACCGGCCCGGTTTGCAGTTGCACGCCACTCGCCACCATCTCCTCAAGCTGATCGCGCGAACCGGTCACACGAACGGTCTTGGGCGTATAGTCGATGACCACGCGCCCCCGATAAGGCTTGCCCACCACGACCGGTTCGGCCACGGGCAATTCGACCTCTACGCGCACGTCGTAAGTGACTTTCGCCGTTCTGGGATCGATCTTGGTCACCCGCATCTGCCGGTTGACGCCCTGCAGGTTGCGCGCGGAGAGCCGGAACTCCTCGGTATTGCCCCGCACGCGAGAACGGTTGCCGGCGGCCGACCGCAGTAGGCGGCTGAACCAGGATGGGGTTACCGCGCGTCCCTCTGAAAAACTGGGGCGGACCAGCATCCGCAGCTTACGGCTGTCCAACCGCTGCAACTCAGCCAGCGACCCTTGAAGGGTCACCGACACCGCGAGCGGTTCGATCGTGGCGGCCGTCACCTGCGCCTGCGGATCGATATCCAGCGGCACCACAACCGTCTCGGTATTCCGGATCCGCGCACGAATGAAGAGATAGAGGATGGTCGCCAGCACCAGCGCCACCGTCTTCCAAGGCCAGTCGCGCAGAACCCAGAAAACCACATCGCCCCAAAGCGCGGCACGGCGCCCACTCGTCCCGCGGTCAGTCATGATCCACCTCCCGCTGCCGCCTGACGCGTTGCCGCACCCGTTGCGGATTCCCGTTCTGCGAACTCCGGTTCAGTCGCTCCAGGAATCGTCCGAACATCATCTGTTCGGCGTTCCTCAGCGGATCCAGCGCGCGCAAATACCGGCGCAACGCATCCGGCCGAATATCCCGGTAGAACTTGCCGTCATGCGCAATCGATACGATTCCCGTCTCTTCGGAAACGGCGACGACGACCGCGTCGCTCGCCTCGCTGAGCCCCATCGCCGCCTGATGGCGCGTCCCCAGCCCCTTCATCTCTGATCGCAGCCGCTCCGAGAGCGGAAAAATGCACCGCGCCGCCACGATGCACTCGCCCCGAAGGATCACCCCGCCGTCGTGCAACGGCGCGGGGGGATAGAAAAGCGTCTGCAGGAGTTCGGGGATCAGCGGCGCGTCGATCCGCACGCCGGAATCCACAAACACGCTGAGCGATTCCGCCCGCTCAATCGCGATCAAGGCGCCAATCCGCCGCTCCGAGAGCCGGTCCACCACCTCGCAGAGTTTCTCCGAGACCGGTTCCGGTTGGATGTTCCGCGTCGTCTGCCAGGGCATCGCGCTGAGGAACGGCTGCCTCCCGAACATCACCAACCCCCGCCGGAATTCCGGATGAAAAATGATCACGACCCCAAACGCGAGGTAAAGGGCCAACCCCCCAAACAACCAGCCAAGCACATCGAGATTGAAGATGCTGATGGAGGCGATGACGCCCAGGACCACGACGCCAAACCCCATTAACAGAGCGGCGACCCGTGTCCCGCGGATGAATCGCAACACATAATAGAGCGCCACGGCCAGAATGGCGATTTGCAGACAGTCGCGCAACTCGATCTGGAGGGGTGTCAGCATCGTGCGCCCCCCCTTTCCGAAGCCCCAACCGCGCCCAGCACCCGCAATGCGTCAACGGTTTCGCGCACATCGTGAACCCGGACCACGGACGCGCCGCGCTGCACGGCGATCATCGCGGCCGCGACGCTGCCGGCCATCCGCTCAGCCGGAACCGTCCGGCCGGTCAGCGCGCCGATGAACCGCTTGCGCGAGACCCCGACCAGAACCGGACCCAGCGCCGTCAGCCGAGCCAGATCGCGCAGCAGGGCCACGTTGTGTTCCGTCTCCTTGGCAAAGCCGAATCCGGGATCGATCAGAATCGCCTCCCGCACCACGCCTGCCGCGCGGGCGGCGTCAACCGCTGCGCGCAAGGCCTCGCAGACCTCCTGCACCACATCCTGATATACGGCCAGAGCGTTCATGGTCTGCGGCGTTCCGCGCCGGTGCATCAGCACCACGCCCGCGCCGGTTTCGACCGAAACCCGCCGCATCTCCGGATCCCCGCCGAGCGCCGTGACGTCGTTGATGATGCAGGCGCCAGCGTCTATCGCCGCGCGGGCGACCGCCGCCTTGCGGGTGTCGACCGAGAGCGGCGCGTGCGTCTGACGAGCCAGCTCGCGGATGACCGGAATCACCCGGTTCAACTCCTCTTCGATCGACACGTCGGCCGCGCCCGGCCGGGTCGACTCGCCGCCCACATCGAGGATGTCGGCGCCGGCTTCAAGCAGCGCGAGGCCGTGGGCCGCCGCGCGGTGCGGGGCGCCGTCCCACAGGCCTCCGTCGGAAAAGCTGTCGGGCGTGACATTGACAATGCCCATGACCTGCGGCCGATCCAGACTGACTGACCGCCCGCGACACCGCCACACGTTCTGAAAGCCACTGCCCATCGCGCATGTTCCCCCGATTCAGACAGGCGGCGAGGGTGGCTGAAACGGCGCTTCGCCATCGATCTCCGCAGCGTGCGTCGCCGGCGTGGGACGGGCGGCCCGAGCCTCGGCCTCCGCCTCCGCCTCTTTCTCGGCGCGCGCCCGGCTCTCCTGATGCTCCCGTTCAGCCAGCTCCTCGCGCGTGAGAAACCGTCCCAGCTTCGCCAGATCGGCCACCTCGCGGCCGTCCATCGTCTCCTCTTCCAGCAGGCGCTCGACCAGAATCTGAAGCTTGTCACGGTGGGCCGTCAGCAGCGCGTCGGCCCGGTCGCACGCCTCGCGGATCAACCGGCTAACCTCCGCGTCGATCTTCTCAGCCGTGGCCTCGCTATGCGCCTGCGTGCGCGAGACTTCGCGTCCGAGAAAGATCAGCTCCTGATTCTCGCCAAACGACTGGGGTCCGAGCACCTCGCTCATGCCGTATTCGCAGACCATGTGGTGCGCGATCTGGCTCGCCATGCGGATGTCCATCCGCGCGCCCGTGGAAACATCGCCCGTGTGAAGTTTCTCGGCAATGCGCCCGCCCATCAGCACAACCATTTGATCCAGCAGCTCTTTGCAGGTTCGGTTCAGCACGTCGTGATCGGGCAGCGACATCGTCGCTCCCAGCGCCTGCCCCCGCGGGATAATCGTGACTTTGTGCACCGGCTCGGTGTGCTCCAGCAGGACCTGCGTGAGCGCATGACCCGCCTCATGCCAGGCGGTGATGGTCCGCTCCTTCTCGCTCATCGCCCGACTGCGCCGCTCGCGCCCCCACAACACCTTGTCGCGGGCCTCCTCGAGATCGGCCTGATCCACTCCCTCCTTGTTCTGGCGCGCGGCCAGCAGGGCCGCCTCGTTGAGCAGGTTGGCCAGATCGGCGCCTGAAAATCCGGGGGTTCCACGGGCGGATCGCCGCAGGTCGGCGGTCGGACCCAGCTTGAGCTTCTGCGCGTGCATCCGCAAAATTTCCTCGCGGCCGTCGAGCGTCGGCAGGTCAATCATGATCTGCCGGTCGAACCGCCCCGGCCGCAGGAGGGCCGGGTCGAGGACGTCGGAGCGGTTCGTCGCCGCGATGATGATCACCCCTTCGGAGGTCTCAAATCCGTCCATCTCGACCAGGAGGGCGTTGAGCGTCTGCTCGCGCTCGTCGTGCCCGCCCCCAATCCCTGTGAAGCGACTGCGGCCAACCGCGTCGATCTCATCGATAAAAATGATGCAGGGGGCATTTTTCTTACCCTGCTCAAACATGTCGCGCACCCGCGAGGCGCCGACACCCACAAACATCTCCACAAAGTCCGAGCCGCTGATACTGAAGAAAGGCACGTCGGCCTCGCCCGCGATCGCCTTGGCCATCAGCGTCTTGCCGGTGCCCGGCGGCCCCATCAGTAGGACCCCCTTGGGAATGCGCCCCCCCAGCTTGGAGAATTTTTTCGGTTCCTTCAGGAACTCGACGATCTCCTGCACCTCCTCCTTCGCCTCCTTGATCCCGGCCACGTTGGCGAAGGTGATCTTCTTCTTGTCCTGATTCAACATCTTGGCCCGGCTTTTGCCAAAATTCATCGCGCCCATGCCCGACGAACGGACCTGCCGCATGAAGACGAAATAGAGCAGCCCGATGAACAGCACCACGGGAAGCAACTGAAACATCAGCGCCATCCAGACCGATTTGGTCTCCACCGACGGATGCACTCCGTGGACACGCAACCGCTCGGTGAGTGCGGTGCCGTCGGAACCCAGGATCGTCAGCCTGACCTTCTCTCTGCTGCCTTTCTTGACCGCGCTCACATGGAGGATGCCGCTCGATGGGTCCGGGACGAATGAAACTTTCTCAATCTCACCCTTCGCGGCCAGTTGCTCCAGATCTCCATCGGATATCTCGCGCGTGCCGCCAACGGTCCGATCACCAGACACCATCCACACGGTCATGCCCAGTAAAAAGAGCACAGCCATCCAGGCCAGCAAAAAACGCTGCGGCGGCACCCCTTCGGGACGCTTCCCCCCCCCGCCGCTCTTGGGCAACTGGGGCGGCGCGCTCGGCGCCTCTTTCTTCGGTTCGTCGTTCATCATTGTCAGGCAATTGCTCCCACTAAATGGACGTAGTATAGACCACCGATGCGCTGGGGTCAACCATCAGCATTGCCGCGTTCAAAAGCCTCTGCAGACCTCTGCAGCGCCCTGCGGCCATTAATCCGCCACGATGACAAAATCGGCCGCGCATTCGAACCGGACGGGGTCCGTCCCGGACGACGAGTAGACGCGCAGGATGTGCGTCCCTGCCGGCACCGATTCCACAACCATGTCGCGTTGATGGCCCTGCTGCCGCACGGGCAGCATCCGGGTGTTCGTGCCGTCCGCCTGACTCAGGGTGGCGATCAACCTCACCCCTTCGGGCGCCAGAAGGGTGATGCCGGCTGGCGTGCCGGGCTCCAGATGCAGCGTGTCCGTGAAGGCCGTCACGAGCCGCAGGCCATCGGTGAAGAAGGCCGGCTTCAGATTGGGCAGCGCCGCAAAGCTCGCGACATCCGGAACCGGATTCAACAGGAGCTGCCACTCCGCCGATTCGGGGAGATGATCGAAGATCAGTTGATTGGCCGGCGTGTTGAAGTAGTAGGCGCGGCGCGGCGCATAGGCATCTTCGATCTGTCCGCTCTGGCTCGCCCCCCAGGTCGCGTCCAGGAGCAGCCACGTCTGGTCCACTTCGACGGCGTTCCACGCGTGCTTGAAGGCACTGACGAGCGTATCATCCTCGGTGCCGCGGTACCCGCGCACATCGCCGATCAGATAGGTCGCCCGCAAGCCGACGCTCTGAGCCAGCGCGTTGAAGAGCCACGCGTAGCCGATGCAGACCGTCGTGCCGCGGCGGATCACGCTCAGCGGGTCGTGGTCGTGACAGTAGTCTTCGCCGCCGCCGACCACGTGCGCCCACTCCTCCGTGTCATACCGGATATTGCCGGTGAGCCAGTCGTAGATGGCGCGGGCACGCTGCAGATCGTTGGTGCTGCCGGCCGTGATCTGAAGCGCCAATGCGCGCACTTCGGCGGGAATGGGCTGTTCCGCGCTGGCGCGCAAAGCGGCAAACAGGGGGTGCTCGCCCGGAACGCCCGCAACGGACTTCCCCGCGCCATCCAGACCGGCGGCGCCAGGGCCGGCCGGCGATTCGGCGCGCGCAGGCGGCAAGGAAGTGGAGACCGCAGGCGGCGGCAAGGTCCCACGGCCTCCGACATCGGAATTGCGCGATACGGCCGGGACGGCTGCGGTATGCAGCGCACGAGTCGAGGCGATGCGGGCTTCGGCCAACGACGGCTGGGCCGCGGGTTGATCACCTCCGCTCACCGGACGAACCGGCGACCATGCGATCCGGAAAGCCCCGTACAGCGCCAAGGCCGTGGCGAGCGCCAGCAGCCTGCGAACGGCTACACTCCGTTTTCCGCGATTTTGCACAACACCGCTACTCCGTCCTTCCCCCGCACGGCTTGCCAGCGCCATCGACGATGATCGACACGACCGACTTGAGCCAGGCGCGCACGGCGGCGGCGGCATCAGCGTCGAGCCGCTGCACCGCTTCCGTCCAGTTCGCGCCGGCCAGCGCAGCGACCATCGGCGCGAGAGCCTCGGAACAGCCGATCTCCGCGCGCGCGCCCAAAGCCTGCGCGACCCGTTCGCGAATCGGCTCCCATCCGGCGGGGAAACAGGCGCGCTCGGCATCCGTCCCGATGATCCGGACAAAAGCGTTGAGCCGCTCCATCCGTTCGCGCAAGGCCTCGTCCAGACGCTGCATCGCGCCAGCGTGACACCGCGCGCTCCACGGGGTGCTGGCCATGAAACCGGCCCGGACGCGGCGGTACCACTGATCCAGCGCCAGCAGGTTGCCGATGTAGATCAGATTGTTGCGGACCACCCGCTCCGGATGGCGGCAGACCACGTCGTAGACCCGCTCCCCCGGCGTGGGGGGCGGCGGCACCACGAGCAAGCCCGGCGTCTCGACATCGTGCCGCAGCACCTGTCCTGCGGCCAGCACCGTTCCATAGGCCACACGCACCGGGCCGACCGCCCCGCACTGACCGCCCAGAAAGATCCGCCGGCTCCGCAGCAGCACGCCGTCGGGGACGCAGCCGAAGAGCGACGCCGTCGCCTTGTCCCCGTGCGGCGTGAAGTTGAAATGGATGAAGGACGAACCAACCTCGGAGTGGTGGTCGCTGCCGGTTCCGCCGGCGAGCAGGCAGTCGCAGAAATTGACCAAGCTCCCCGTCGTCGCAAACGGCATGAGGAGGGTCTGCTTGAACCCGCAGCAATGGCCAAAGGTCGCCCGCTCTTCAAAGAGGCACCCCGGACGCACGAGCGCCTGGTCCGATCCGGTCACCCCGTCCAACAGCGTCGCCCGCTCGAAACTCCCGCCCCCGAGCACGACGCCCGCTCCAAGCTGGCACTCGTTCAGCCGGAGGGGCCCCTCGGTGCCCAGGCGGCAGTTTGGGCCCACCGCCAAATCGCGTCCCTCGAGCCGGCATCCGGGATAAAGCACCACGCCAGCCTCGATCCGGCCGGGGTCCACATCGGGCGCCACATACACGGCGGCGGGATCCACCAGCACCACACCGCGCTCCTGCAGACGACGTTTCATCGTGTCTGTTTTCATTCGACCTCCATTTACACCAACGTTTGACTGATGACGGCGACCACATGATCGTGCCACCGGTCGACCAGCGCCTGCGTCCGCGCCTCGACCAGAATCCGGATTTTCGGCTCGGTCCCGGAATACCGGACCACGATCCGGCCCCCATCGGCCAGCGCCTGTTCGGCCTCCCGAATCGCGGCTGCAAGCGCCGGAATCCCGCTGATCGGCCGCTTCTCGCGCACCTTCAGCCCCGTCAGTTTCTGCGGATATTCCTCCATGCAATCCGCGAGCGCCGCCAGCGGTCTGCCCGATTGCTTCATGACGCGCATCACCTGCAGCGCGCTGATGATGCCGTCGCCGGTTGTGGCAAAGTCGTGAAAAATCAGATGCCCCGATTTCTCCCCTCCCAGCGACAGGCCTCGCGCGCGCATCCGCTCGATGACGTACCGGTCGCCGACGTCGGTCACCTCGACGGCAACGCCGTGCCGCTTCATGGCGTCGTGCAGACCGAGGTTGCTCATGCTCGTGCAGACCAGCGTATTATTCGCCAGCGTGCCCGCCTCGCGGAACGCCAGCGCACAGATCGCCAGAATGCGGTCGCCATCGACGACGCGCCCCTCCGCATCGCTGAAAATCACCCGGTCGGCGTCGCCATCCAACGCGATTCCCAGATCGGCGCCGCACTCCCTGACACGCCTGGCCATCACTTCGGGATGCAGCGCGCCGCACTCGTTATTGATGTTGTAGCCGTCGGGCTCGGTGTTCATTTTCACGACCGACGCGCCCAGTTCCCGAAAGATGTACGGCGCCATCTGGTAGGCGGCGCCGTTGGCGGCGTCGAGGACGATCCTGAGCGGATTCAGCTTCTCGCTGCGAATCGTGCTTTTGGCGAACTCGATGTAGCGCCCGCGGGCGTCATCCACGCGATAAGCCTTGCCGAGCTGGTCGCTGCGGATGTGCTCCGACAGGATGCGGCCGCTCAACACCCGCTCGGCGATCGCTTCCTCCTGGGCATCATCGAGCTTGTAGCCGTCGGTATTGAAAATCTTGATGCCGTTGTCATCAAACGGATTGTGCGACGCCGTCACCATGATCCCCGCGTTGGCCGCAAGCGAACGGGTCAGATGCGCCACCGCCGGCGTGGGCACGGGGCCGACGAGAAAGACGTCGGCGCCCATCGAGACGAGCCCGCTGGTGAGGGCGCTTTCGAGCATGTAGCCCGACAGCCGCGTGTCCTTGCCCAAAACCACCCGCGTGCTGCCGTGGCCGCTGGAGCCGATGACCGCCGCGACGGCCTTGCCGATCTGCATCGCCATCTCGGGGGTCACCGGATCCCGGTTCGCCTGCCCCCGCACACCATCCGTGCCGAACAATTGACCCATGTGCAACCTCCCTATGCCCCGTTCCGCAGGTTATTCGACTGTGACGCTCTTCGCCAGATTGCGGGGTTGATCAATGGCGCAACCGCGGAGACGCGCGACATGATAAGCCAGCAACTGCAGCGCGACCACCGTGACGATCGGCGTGGTGTACAAGCCGAGCCGCGGCACCGCAATGACGGCATCCGAGACGGCGCACGCTTCGTCGTCGCCCTCGGTGACGATTCCCAGCACCGGCGCGCCGCGCGCACGGCACTCCTGCGCATTGCCAATCGTCTTGTCCTTGCCCGGCATGTCGTTCAGCAGAGCCACCACCGGTACCTGCTCGTCAAGGAGCGCGATCGGCCCGTGCTTCAGCTCGGCCGCATGGTACCCCTCGGCGTGGATGTAGCTGATCTCCTTGAGCTTGAGCGCGCCTTCCAGCGCCACCGGATAGAGCGCCCCGCGGCCGATGTAAAACATGTCCCGCGTCTGCACAAACCGCTCGGCCAGCTCGGCGATCCGCTCATTCTGCCGCAACACGCACCGCACGGCGTCGGGGAGCGCCTGTATCTCGCGGCATAGCCCGAGCCCCTCTTCGCGGGAGAGCCTGCGGCCACGGCCAAACTTGAGCGCGAGCAGCGTCAGCACCGTGAGCTGGCTGGTGAAGGCCTTGGTCGATGCGACGCCGATCTCAGGCCCCGCATGGAGGTAAACGCCCCGCCCGGCCGCCCGGGCGATGGTCGATCCCACCACGTTGCAAATGCCCGCCACCCACGTCCCTTTGCCAGAAGCCTCGCGCACCGCCGCCAGCGTGTCGGCGGTTTCGCCCGACTGGCTCACGGCGAGGACAAGGTCGTCGGGCGAAAGGATCGGGTTGCGATAACGAAACTCCGCCGCCTGCTCCGCCTCGACCGGGATTCCCGCCAGGCCCTCAATGGCGTATTTGCCGGCCATGCCCGCATGGAGCGACGTGCCACACGCCACGACCACGATGCGCCGCACGGCGGCCAGCTCGCGCGGCGACATTCCCAGGCCGGCACACATCGCCGTGCCCGCCTCCAGATCCAGCCGGCCGCGAAAGGCGTTCGTGATCGCTTCGGGCTGCTCGTAGATCTCCTTTAACATGAAGTGCGCAAAACCGCCCTTTTCAGCCGCGCCGGCGTCCCAGTCCACTTGGGCGACGCTGCGCGAGACCGGAACCCGGTCACGGGTGCGTATGTCGGCTTCACCGTTTTTGATGTGGACCACATCGCCATCCTCGAGGTAGACGACCTGCCGCGTCCGGCCGATCACCGCCGTCACGTCGCTCGCCACCAGCGTCTCGCCGACGCCCATGCCCAGCACCAGGGGGCTGCCCTGGCGGGCCGCAACCAGTTCACCGGGATGGTCGGCCGATGCGACGGCGATGCCGTAGGTTCCCGTGACATGGCTCAGGGCCTCGGCGACAGCTGACGTCAGATCGCCCCGGTAACATTCGCCGATGAGCCGGGCCAGAGCCTCGGTGTCTGTCTGGGAGGCGAACACATGGCCGCGCGCCTCGAGTTTCCGCCGCAGCATGGCGTGGTTCTCGATGATGCCGTTGTGCACCAGCGCGATCCGGCCCGACCGGTCCAGATGCGGGTGGGCGTTCGCTTCGGTTGGCGCGCCATGCGTGGCCCACCGCGTATGGCAAATCCCCGTGCCCGCCCGGCGGCACACATCCTCCCGCCACTCGCACGCGATCCGGTCGGCCAGTCCCTGCACCTTGCCGACCGACTTGCCGACGTGCAACAGTCCGTCATCCACCAGGGCGATCCCCGCCGAATCGTAGCCGCGGTACTCGAGTCGCCGAAGACCGGCCAGAAGGACGCCGCACGCGCCCTCAAGCCCCACGTAGCCCACGATTCCGCACATCACGGCCCCCAATTCGATACCGATCAATCATCAACAGCCCGTACCGCCCAACATAGCCGCAGTGACGCAGTGATACAGTGATACAGTGATACAGTGATACAGTGATGAAATCACAATGCGCGTCCGTTGTCAAACGTTCAGGTGGTCGGCGGGCGACAGGGCGTGTGAGTATGTGAGTATGTGAGTGTGTGAGTCTGCGTGGGTTTCACCACTCAGATCACGAAGGTCGGAATCAGCCAGCAATGACACAGACTTGCGCCGGAAAAGCGGTGCCGAGCTGCGCTGGCCACCGGAAAAAAGCAGCGCCCCGACGGCAGCGTCTCGGAGTGCGGCGGCAAGCGGTATCCCGCGCGACGCCGCTTTTAGCCGCTAATCGAAATGAAAGGGCAATGCTCCCCGACCTCACACTCCCACACACACTCTCCCATGTGCACGCGAACGGTTCTAGCTCGCGCCGAGCTGGAAGCGGACAAAGCGGGTGACCGTGATCGTGTCGCCCGCCTTCTTGGCGGCGTCGTTGACCACCTGCGTAATGGTCTGCTTCGGTTCCTTAACGAACGGCTGGTCAATGA
>Ga0194113_10000834_pt1 | contig 41553 bp, 32 predicted proteins | sample TA2MahC200mmetaG_FD_146193 | JGI IMG/M metagenome (GOLD analysis project Ga0194113, IMG submission 146193) | Freshwater microbial communities from Lake Tanganyika, Tanzania - TA2015017 Mahale Deep Cast 200m | ecosystem: Environmental > Aquatic > Freshwater > Lake | place: Tanzania: Lake... | reverse complement strand
ACATGTCGGAATCGGCATAATACACTGGCGTGAGTCCCTCTTTCTCGGACCGGGCGTTGCACCACTTCACGCAGTCATACCAATTGACCCCCTGTACGGGATGGTTGGTCCCCTTTCCCGATCCGACATTATCGTAGGCGTATCCATAGCTTGCGCTCCAGATCCGGACCTCATCCCACATCGCCTTCGTGACCTCTCGAGGGTCCATGTAAAAGGTCGCGACCGTGAGGGAATACGCTCCCAAGTCTGGATCATTTCCGCTGTTCGTTCCTCCCGGAACCAACACCAGAAACGAGGGAACGTCCTGCGGCGATGCGTTGGTCACGGTCGCCACCACACGGTAGAACTGCCGTGCGACGTCCATCGGAACGGAACAGGTCACGCTGCCCGATCCGCTCGCCACAAGCGTAATCGGCGCAGCGCCGTTTGAAGCGGCCCTCCACGAGCCGCCAGGCGCGGGCGCCGATTCCACCCGGTACACCGTCGCGGTCGGAATTTCGTTGAATGTCAGCCGTCCCGCATGGTTGAACGACTCGACGCTCAATCCATCGGCCCGGGCCACCAATTGGAGTCCAGAGAGCGCCATTCCCAAAACAAACGCGCGCATCGTGGTCCCTTTCATCGCAGTGAGAACACTACCCCAAGATAATTTGTCTCGGAGTGTACTGGATAAGCCTGCCGTTTCGCAAGCCTTAAAGTAAGGTGCGTTTTGTTCGGGCGCTGATTCGCGCTTGTCCGGCCGGGCGCTGTTTTGCTACTATATCTCGAATTGTCACGACATACCCGTTTCCATCGGCCAACAAACAGGCATGCATGAACCGAATCATTCGCAAGCAGCAGCTCTCCGCAGAGGTCTTCCGCATCGAAGTCGAGGCACCGTTGATCGCGCGCGAACGGAAGGCCGGCCAGTTCATCATCGTCCAGGTTGACGATGCCTTCGGCGAACGGATACCGCTCACCATCGCCGATGCCGACCCGGTACGCGGCACGATCACGTTGATCTTTCAGACGGTCGGGCGAACGACCCACCTGCTGGCCGACAAAAACCCCGGCGATACCATTCCGGCGCTCCTCGGTCCGCTGGGCACACCCACCCACATTGAGAAATTCGGCCATGTGGTCTGCGTGGGCGGCGGGATTGGCGTGGCGCCGCTGCACCCCATCGCCGAGGCGCTCAAGGCCGCCGGGAACCGCCTGACCATCATCATGGGTGCCCGCACTGCGTCGCTGCTGATCCTGGAGGATGAAATGCGGGCGCTCGCCGACGATCTGATCATCGTCACCGACGACGGCTCCCGCGGCCGTCAGGCGCTGGTCACCGTCCCCCTAAAGGAACTGTGCGAACAGAACCCGAAACCCGATCTGGCCGTCGTGATCGGCCCGCCAATCATGATGAAGTTCGGCGCCGAAACGACGCGCCCGTATGGCGTTCCGACGGTGGTCTCGCTCAACACCATCATGATCGATGGCACCGGGATGTGCGGCGGCTGCCGCGTCACCGTCGGAGGCGAGACCAAGTTCGTCTGCGTCGATGGCCCCGAATTCGACGGCCATCAGGTCGATTTTGACAACATGATGAAACGCCTCCGCTCCTACAAGAGCCGGGAGGACGCCGACCACCACGCCTGCCATCTGCAACAACAGGCCCACAAACTCGCCGCTGGATAACGTTTATGTCTCACGCCACACCCGATCAGCTCCATCACGCCGCCACCGCCAAACTGGCCGAAATCCGAGCGTCCGGAAAACCGCTGACCGCCAAGGATCGCGCCGCCATCCCGCCGCAAGAGATGCCCAACCAGGATCCGAACCTCCGCCGCAGCAATATGAACGAGGTGGCTCTCGGCTATTCGCCCGAACAGACCCAGCTCGAGGCCGAACGCTGCCTCCAGTGCAAGAATGCGCCCTGTGTCGGCGGCTGCCCGGTGGGAATCAACATCCCCGCCTTTGTCAAGGCCGCGGCCGAGGGGCGCTTTGACGATTCGATCGCCATCATTCGCGAGGCGTCGCTGCTCCCCGCCGTTTGCGGCCGGGTCTGCCCGCAGGAGTCGCAGTGCCAGGCACCCTGCACACTCGGCAAGATCCTCAAGGATGTCAACAAGTCGGTCGCCATCGGCCGCATCGAGCGGTTTGTCGCTGATCGCCAGCGGGAGGGCGGCGCACAGGCGGTCCCCGCCATCAAGCCGCCGACCGGCCGAAAAGTCGCCGTCATCGGCTCGGGACCCGCCTCGATCACGGTCGCGGCCGATGTCCGCCGCGAAGGCCACGCCGTCACGATGTTCGAGGCGTTTCATAAACCGGGCGGCGTCCTCGTCTACGGCATCCCCGAGTTCCGCCTCCCCAAGGCGATTGTCCGGAAGGAGATCGAGACCCTCCAGGCCATGGGCGTGACGCTGGAGACCAACTACGTCATCGGCCGCACCCGCAAGCTGCGCGACCTGCTGGATCGGGACGGCTTTGATGCCGTCTTCGTCGGCACCGGCGCCGGCCTGCCGAAGTTCATGGGTATCCCGGGCGAGAACCTCGTCGGCGTCTTTTCCGCCAACGAGTACCTCACCCGCTCCAACCTGATGCGGGCCTACGACACCGCGCAGGCCCACACGCCGATCTACCCATCCCGCAAGGTCGCCGTCCTCGGCGGCGGCAACGTCGCCATGGACGCCGCCCGCACCGCCCTCCGGATGGGCGCGGCAGAGGTGCACCTGATCTACCGGCGCACCGAACAGGAGATGCCCGCCCGCGTCGAGGAGGTCGCCCATGCGCGGGAAGAGGGCGTGATATTCCATATCCTCCAGAATGCCAAGCGGATCTTCGGCGACGACAACGGCTGCGTGCGAGCCATCGAATGTCTCCGCTATGAGCTGGGCGAGCCCGACGCCTCGGGCCGCCGGCGTCCGGTTGAAATCCAGGGGAGCGAGTTTGAGATGGAGATGGACACCGTGATCGTGGCGATCGGCAACGAATCCAACCCGCTGATCCGCCAGACCACCGCCGGCCTGAACGTCAATAAATACGGCAACATCCTGGTCGACGAGACCGGTCAGACGAGCCTCGATGGCGTCTACGCCGGCGGCGATATCGTCCTCGGCGCAGCCACCGTCATCCTCGCCATGGGCGAAGGCCGCCGCGCCGCCGCCGCCATCAACGCCCGGCTGGCAGGCCCGGCGCGGGCCTAGCCGTTGGGAAGGGTTCAGGTTTCAGGGTTCAGAAAGCCGCGAAACGCAAGGTAGGGCAGCGGCGTCCCCGCCGCGCCGCAGCAATAGGGAATGAACCTGGAAACGGCAGTTTATTCAATGACCTCGTGCTTTGCGCCTTTCCCTGAACCCTGAACCCTTCTCTTCCCCGGAACCGCTCCATGCTCCGTGTCCACGACATACACCTGCCGCTCGATCACGCCCCCGATGACATCGCGGTTGCGGCCGCCCGTGTTCTGGGCGTGAAGCCCGGGGCGTTGCAGCAGTGGGTGGTGCGCCGCCAGGCCATCGATGCGCGACGAAAGAACGCCGTCACCCTGACCTATTCCGTGGATGTCGTCGTGGCCAACGAGTCTCGGCTGCTCCAAGCCGCCGCCTCGCCCCAGGTGGTCGCCTCCCCCGACGAATCCTACCATCCGGCCTCCCCCGGCACAGCCCCCTTGCAGCACAGGCCCGTGGTCGTGGGCACCGGTCCGGCTGGGCTTTTTGCGGCGCTGACGCTGGCGCAGGCCGGCTACCGGCCGATCGTGCTGGAACGGGGCCGGCCGGTGCCGCAGCGCTGCCGGGACGTCGAGGCGTTCTGGAACGGGGGGGCGCTCGACCCGCACTCCAACGCGCAGTTCGGCGAAGGCGGCGCCGGCACGTTTTCGGACGGCAAGCTGACCACCCTCATCAATGATCCGCGCTGCCGCAAGGTGTTGGAGGAGTTTGTGGCCGCTGGCGCCGACCCCTCCATCCTCGTCAGCGCCAAGCCGCATTTGGGGACCGACCGCCTCCGCGCCGTGGTGGTCGCGATCCGCCAGCGACTGGAGTCGCTGGGCGCATCAGTCCGCTTTGAACACCAGGTGACCGGTCTCGATCTGGATCAGCAGCAACTCCGCAGGGTCCGCCTGCAAACCGGCGAATCCCTGCCCGCCCAGGTCTGCGTGCTGGCCATCGGACACAGCGCGCGCGACACCGTGGCGATGCTGCATCACAGCGGCCTGCGCCTGACGCCCAAGCCGTTTTCCGTGGGCGTGCGCATTGAACACCCCCAGGCGCTCATTGACACGGCGCAATATGGCCGTTTTGCGGGACATCCGCGTCTGGGTCCGGCCGACTACAAGCTGGCCTATCACGCGCCCCACGGGCGCAGCGCGTACACCTTCTGCATGTGCCCCGGCGGCGAGGTGATCGCGGCGGCATCCGAATGCGGCGGCATCGTCACCAACGGCATGAGCGCCTCGGCGCGCGACCGGGTCAACGCCAACGCCGCGGTGCTGGTCGGCGTGACGCCCGCCGATTTTCCGGGCGACTCGCCCCTGAGCGGCTTTGATTTCCAGCGGCAATGGGAATCACTGGCGTTCGCGCTCGGAGGCGCCAATTACTGCGCCCCGGCGCAACGGGTCGGCGATTTTCTGCGCGGTGTGCCCGGCACGCAGTTTGGCCGTGTGACGCCCAGCTACACCCCCGGCGTGCGGCCGGCGGATCTCCGCGGCTGCCTGCCGCCGTATGTGGCGGACACCCTCCGCGCGGCGCTCCCCCAGTTCGGCCGGCGCGTCGCCGGCTTCGACCTGCCCGACGCCATCCTGACCGGCGTGGAGACCCGCAGTTCATCGCCGGTGAGCATGCCGCGAAGCGAATCGGGCGAGAGCAGCATTGGCGGCCTCTACCCCGCCGGCGAAGGCGCCGGCCACGCCGGCGGCATCACCTCCGCGGCCGTGGACGGCATCCGCACGGCCGAGGCGATCATTGCCCGTTTCGCGCCGCCCCGCTGACGCACCCGTGGGCGCATGGCGGTTCTGATGAGGGTTACTTAATCGAGGCTCTTGCAGAACCCCTTCGGATCGGTTGCGGAGCAAGGTAGACAAGGCGCCCCGCCCCCGTAATCTGTCACTTGTTGTGGATATGGCAACTACGATGTGCTAACATTGCCCCGCTACAACCGCAGAGAGAGGGGGCTGTCATGCGAGCATCACGGATCACAGCGGATGGGAAGGGTTATTATCACTGCATCAGCCGGGTGGTGGACCGGCAGATGATTCTGGGGGACGTGGAGCGGGAGAAGTTTCGGGAGTTGATGCGCGGAGTCGAGACGTTCAGTGGCGTACGGGTGCTGACCTATGCGATCCTCTCCAATCATTTCCATATTCTGGCCGAGGTGCCTGCGAAGCGCGAGCTTGGCGAAGCGGAAATTGTGGAACGCCTGGCGGCAATGTATGACCGTCGGGAGGTCGTGGCGATACTGGATCAATGGGCGTTGTGGCGGACGCACGGGTTGGATACTCGGGTGCAGGAGGAGCAGGATCGGCTGCGCGTGCGGATGTGTGATGCGGGGTCGTTTGTGAAGACGGTGAAGCAACGGTTCACGCAATGGTACAACCGGCGGAAGGGACGGACCGGCACGCTGTGGGAGGACCGATTCAAGAGCGTGATGATCGAGCCGCCGTCGCATGCGCTGCGGGAGCGCCAGAGTGTGGGCGCGCTGGCGACGATTGCGGCGTACATTGATCTCAATGCCGTGCGCGCGGGGATTGTGAGCGATCCACGGGACTACGCCTGGTGCGGCTACGGCGAGGCCGTGGCTGGCGGGAAACGGGCCCGCGAGGGACTTGCGCTGATTTTTGGCGAGGCGCATGCCGGGTGTTGGCGTACGGTTGCATCACGTTACAGGCATCTGATTGATGCAGCCGGCCCTGAAAGCGGACGCACCACTGGCGGCGCGGCGTTGCCGCCGACTCTTACCGTGAAACAGGTTCAACAGATCGTGAAACAGCGAGGGGAACTGCCGTTGCGGGATGTTTTGCGATGCCGGGTTCGTTATTTCAGCGACGGTCTGGCGATCGGCAGCAAGGCGTTTGTGAACGAGGTCTTCCAGCAACACCGTGACAACTTCGGCCCGAAGCGCAAAGACGGGGCGCGACCGCTCCGTTTTGCGGACTGGGGAGGACTGTGCGCGGCCCGCGACCTGCGCCTGAAGCCGATTGCGGCGCCCGGCGGGTGACGGCGGGCCAGGCATTTGCCGGTTCGGCCTTCAGTCAATCCAGGAGCCTCAGGGGAGCCTCAGGGGACATAGAAATAGTCTGGCACGGATGAAGTTTGCGCACCGCCGGAAAGGGCTGCCCAATCGCCGTGAATGCGTCCACAAAAAAGACCAAAGTTCAGTTCAACTTACGGTTCTAGGTTTAAGGGGTGGAGTGCTTCTTGCGCCTGCCCGTGGCGGTGGAGCGCCAATTCGTGGTGGCCGAGGCAGAGAGCGGCCACGGCCCGGGCCGACGCGAAGGCGGGGTCGTGACGCCAACGCCAGGCGCGATCAAAGGCGGCGGTAGCGGCGTCGAAATCCCTTTCCCTCAAGGCTCGACACCCGGCTTCAAACCACTGACGCGCGGCGCGGTCACCCGCTTGCAGCGTGGAAAGATCGCAGCCGCAACGAGGACACGTCGGGACGCCCTTCTCCAGCGTGCGTTTGCAGGTGGGGCAGTTGTTCATTCGGATTCCAGATAGAAGAGGATGTCTTTCAATTCCTCTATGGCCTTGCCCACGGCCGCGTCGACGCGCGCCTCGCGCGCGGCCGCGAGTTGCGCCAGAATCCGGTCCGTGTCGGCCTGATCCGCCGCATCCATCTTGGCGCGTGCCTGTGTCACGCGCGCCAGCAGGTCTGCGCAGTCGTCGGGCGGGGGTTCTTCGGTGGCAAGGCCCGCGTCATCGTCCCCACACGCATGGGCGTCTCCATCATCCAACGGCGCCGACGCGAAGAGTGCGGCGACTTCCTTGCGCGATTTCTCAAGTTGTGCAGCATCCAGCTTGGCCAGGGCGTTCTCAATGGCCACCTCTTTGGAGAGACCGGTGGCTTTCTCCGTGGCGGTCACGCGCAAGATGCCGTCCAGATCCAGAGCCATGTGCAGGACAATCTCGTTGTTCTGGGGGACACGGGAAAGGCCCTTGATCATGAACCGGCCAATCAAGGTGTTTTCGCGTGCGTCATCGCTTTCGCCCTGAAAGATGTTGACCTCCACAACTTCCTGACAGTCATAGCAGGTATAGAAACTTTCCGCGCGGCGGACCGGCAGGGGCGCCCCGGAGCGGATCACGGCGGCGAAGTGGTATGGGCAGTATTGTCCGCGCACATCGCCCAGACAGGACGTGCCGAAGGTGTACGGCGTAATGTCCACGAGGATGCGCTGCTCGGTCGCGCCCATCAGGCGGGATGCCATGACGCCGGCACCGTAGGCCACGGCCAAGTCGGGGTGTACGTCCGTGCGGGGGCGCTTGCCGAATTCGCGTTCCAGCAGATTTTGCACGGCTGGGATGCGGGTGGAGCCGCCGACCAGCACAATCTCGTCGATCTCGCGGGGCTTCAGCCCCGCATCGGCCAGTGCCCGATGCACGGCGGCCAGCATGCGCGTTAGGAATGGCTCAAGCATATCTTCGAACGTGAGCCGGTTGATCTCCTCGTCGATGCAGTCCATGCCGCCGCGCTCCGTCGGCAGTTGGTCTTCGATCAGGCGCGCGAAGGTCTGGTCCGACAGATGCATCTTCGCGGTTTCGGCGGCACGGTTGAGGCGCAAGATGGCCGTCGGGGTGAGCAGTGCCGGCTTGTCCTGGCGGCTGTAGAGGCGGTCTGCGATGCTGGCGGCCAGCGCGGTATCGAAATCGTCGCCTCCGAGCTGGTTGTCGCCGTGGCTGGCGATCACTTCGACCACGTCGCCCTCCATGCGCACGATGGAAACGTCGAACGTGCCGCCGCCGAGATCGAAGGCCAGGACCGTGCGGGCACCGTGCTTGTGAGCGGCTTCGTAGGCCAGGCAGGCGGCCGTGGGTTCGTTGATGATGCGCAGGACTTCGAGGCCGGCGATGGCGCCGGCATCACGCGTCGCCTGGCGTTGCGCATCGTTGAACTGCGCCGGCACCGTGATCACGGCCTTGGCCACCGGGCGCCCCAGCCGCTTTTCGGCGCGCTCCTTGAGCCGGCGCAGGATCATGGCGGAAACCTCCTGCGGACGAAAGGTGCGGTCACCCAGAGTCAGCAGCGCATCCGTCCCCATCTTGCGCTTCACGGAGCGCACGGTCCGGTCTGGATAGAGCACCAATTGGTTGCGCGCCTCGACGCCGACCAGCAGATTGCCGGCGGGGTCCAGTCCGACGCAGGACGGCAGGATGGCGGTGCCGTTCTCCTCAACGGTCTCGACGCGTCCGTCCACGAATACGGCCACTTCGCTGTTGGTGGTTCCGAGATCGATGCCAATCACGGGATCTGCATTCATTACGTTCATAACGCTTTTGACACCTCCACATCGGCGGTTTGCAACACCTGATCTTCGCGCCGCCAACCCTGGCGCACGACGGTCACAACGGTTCCGGCGGGCCGGCCCGAGCCTGTCACGGTGGCAACAGCCCGCATCCACTTCGGGTCAAAGGGCTCGCCCGGTTCGGCCACGGAGGCGATGGACAAGCGACGCAAGGCATCGTCGGCCTTGTCTAGAGCCATTTGCGCACTGGTCGCCCCTTCCTGAAGCAACTGACGGGCCGCGCCCAGCCAGGGCCAGGGCGGCAGCGTGCGCCGACGGGCGGCCCGGACCGTGTCTTCGAGGGCGGCGCGGATGGCGATCAGCTCCGTCAGCACCGCGCCCTGTGCTTCGCGCCGGGCGATCGGCAGTTGGGTTTTCAGGTCGGCCGTGGTGCGCGCCAACCGTTCGTTCTGCTCGCGCAACTCGGCGCGCAGGCTCTCGGCCAGTGATCCGAGCTGCCGTTCCGCCTGCTGGCTGGCGCGTCCCACCAGGCGGGTTTCCTGACGCAGCGCCGCAAGTTCACCGAACAGCGTTTCCAAATCCGGTTCCGATGCGTCCGGTTCGTCTGTATCCAAATCGGCGAGGTCGGGTTTGACTGCATCCGGCTCGTCTGTATCCGAGGTCGAGTCGGTCGATTCAACAACCGGACTTTCGTCCGCGACCGACGATTCTGCGTCGTCATCCGTCAGGCTGTACAGCCAGGCGCGGAAATCCGACAGGATGTCCTCGCGCCAGTCGCTCGGCGTTTCGGCGACAGATTCCGCTTGGGGATCCGGAAGGATCGCCGTCGGCGTCAGGGTTGGTTCGTATTCGTTTCGATCCACAGGGTTACTCCAGCTCGGTGTCGCTCGACGGTGACCGGTTTGGGCACCAGATCGGCCATGGGCGCGCCTGGATTGTTCCCGCGCATGCCAAACAAGTGCAACCGGGTGCGCGCCAGTTCGGTTTTGATCAATTCGTACGCCTCGCACACCCGTTGAAACTCGTCGGGGCTTTGTTCAGGCGAATAGATGCGAATCTTCTGCAGGTACGCGCGGCGCACCTCCTCGTCGGTCGCCGTCTCGGGAACATCCAAGGTCAGGTAGGGATAAAGCATGGTTACCACAACTCCGGCTGGTTGAAGTCCGGCCCGGACTCAGGGCGCGAGGTTCGCGCGCGAGTCGAGCGCCGTTTGCTTTGGAGTTCAGAAAAAATATCAACCCTGCCGTGCCGCACCTTTTCCTTCAGACGGCCCGGCACGTCATCCCAGGCGCTGATCCCGATCTCCTGTTCAAGCAAGCGGTCGCGGGTCTTGTCGGTCAGACGCGCTTTCTGGCGTTTGCGATTGACGGGCGCACGACAGTGGCGGGACAGGGACTCGACGGCCTGCACAGCCTCCATGCGTCCTGATGCATGAGCCACGTGGTGCGCCACCGCCAGACATTCATCTACACGGTCAACGAGCGCATCGAAATTCGGATTGTCGTCGGGCGGCATGAACAACGGATCGTAGAGCAGCGCGCGGTAGGCGAGGTACTCCGGCGTCCGCGCGTCGCGCCGTGCCAGGCCGTTACCGGTCAGCGCCCAGAAAAGCGCGCGTGCTCCCGGTTGGGACAAAACATGGGGATTGAAAAGACCTTGCAGGAGAGACCACACCGAATCCGCGTCTGCCGAGCGATCCCGACAGGCGGCAACGATGACCGCACCGCAGGGAAACCGGCGCTTCAAGGACCAGACCGCATCCGGCTGTGCAGCCAGTTTGGCGAAATCTAACACCAATTGCGCGGGTGCTGACCGGGCCTGTGCCGTTAGCCATGCATCGACTTCGGTCAACTCCGCCGACACCTCCGCACGCCACTGACTCGCCAGCACGCTTACGGCTTGGTACGCCCAGATCGGATGTCCGGCAACCTCCCAAGCCGCGCGTCGCGCCGCCGCATCGCCACCGCTCCGCGAGGCGCAAATCCATCGCAGCGTGGCGCAGACGACCCGGATGAACTCCGGCGCATTCGGGGCGATTTCGTCCAGATCCTTTTCTGCGGCGGCATACATCCGGCGGGTCAGGCGCCCGGCGGCGCTGTCGAGACGCAGCAGCGGCCGCAGGGCCTCGACTTCGGGCCGACCGCGCGCCACGCTTTCCAGCCGTTTGAACATGGACAAGGCCTTCTGGGGTGTTCGATTGGATCGGAAAAGCGCGGTCAACTCCAGCAGCGGCGTGACATCCTCCGGGAAGGCCTTGATCCACGCCTGAAGAGCGGCTTCATCGTCCCCCTTGCAACGCTGCATCGCCGCGTGCCAGTGAACAAACGTTTCGCGCAAGGGATGGATCTGCGCGCTCTTTTGCCATAGTTTCTCGACTCGGCGGCCAGCATCGACATCGGCATCGGGATCATGTATCTCGAACGCATCGTCGAACTTGTCGTCGAACGCATCGTCATCCGAGTCGTCCTCTTCCCGCGTCAGGCAGATCGTGGCCAGCCGGTCATAGATCAGTGCCATGGCCAGCGGCGGCGGCTTGCTGTGCTGGATGACAAGCTCCCAGTCCTCGGCACAATCGTGATCGTCCCAGTACATGAATTTGACAAAGCTTGCCGTGAACTGCTGATTTTGCCGGAAGGATAGAAATAGTTCGTCCGCTTTATTGAACGATCCGCGCTCCTTGCAGATCCGGTTGATCGTGGGGGTGGCGGCCAACAGATAACGCGCCGCCATTTCGCCGAACAGGTGTTTCCGTTCTGCCCAGATCGGCTGGCGGGCCAGCTCATCGAAAATCCGTCGCGACTCGGTTAACTCTCCGGCTGCCAGATGCTGGTCGATTTGCACCAGTGTCCCATGCAGCGACGGCGCAACGAGCTTCGCATGCACTATCCTTTCGCGTGGGGTCTGCGGTGGCTCGCCAGCTAGGATGCGGCGCAGGATATCGGCGAGGGGACGCACGGCGCTATCGGCTGCGATCCGGTCCAGGAAGGCGGGCACATCCGCATCGTGGCCTGCATACGCGGCTTGCAAGGCATGGATGAATAGCCGCCAGGCGATGAACGGCGAGCGCCGGCCGACAACCTCCGGGAGACGCGCGTACGCCTCGGCGCTGGCACCGCTCTCGATCTCATCCCACGCCTTCAAGATGGTGGCAGCCGCAACCTTTAACGGATGCGCCTCCGTCAGGTGGGGGTGCTGGGCCAGCAGGCGCGGATCGCGGCAATCGCGGCGGATGCACGTGTCGATCGCTTCGGTCAACGCCGCGTCCAGTCCGTACCCGGCCAGGAATTGACCCGCCCCTCCGCCCAGTTCGACAAGCAGGGCCGGACGGCTGGAAATCAGCGCGACGACCGCTGGCTGTTGCACGGTCAGCACCTGCAGCAACTCCTGCGCAGATTTATGCTGCCCGGACGCGAGCATTTCGGCCATACGAACTTCGTAGGCGCGGGCCACAAGCGCGGTGTGTTGCGGGCCGTAGGCGGGATGTTTTCGCAGCAACTTGGCCAGTCCGAGCGCCTTGTGCCCGCGCTGTTGCGCGACCGCCGCCTGCAATTCATCCAACAACGGTACCAGAGCATCCGGTGCGCCTGTGGAGGGGGTGACGGCTGCCCCTTGTAAAGTACGATGCTTCGACATGTTTAGCGTCGCGCCAGCCAGTAGCCAGTGCAACACTGGCGAGTGGGCCATTCGTTCCTTCGTGTGAAAGCGGGTTCATTTTGACACAGAACGGCGGAGTTTACAAGCGCAGGTTGGGCGGCGGCGGCAGCAATTCTAATTTTGGGGTCGGGTCGCGGAATGATTATTGGGGGAGCTAGTGATTTTGAGCATGGGTTGTGGCCCGATGCAAGCTCTTGAAGCGTGACGGCGGTATTTTGCTGGGTTGCCGATGGATGCCGAACCGGTGTTGCCGCGTCACGCCTGGGAGACGCGCGTGGCGTCGTGTCTCCACGGCCGACGAGTTCAAGGACGGTGCGCGACAGGAACGCGAAGATGTTGAGGGACGCCAGCGTGTTGGCCAGGTGCTTCTCGCCGTGCCCGAAGAGGCACTTGCAAACTGGTGTGTAGGGCGCGTAGGCGCGGCAAAGCCTGGGTGAGCAGGATGAACCGCTCGACGAAATGTGGTGACGACGCGTAAACGACGAAGCGTGCGCCGAGGTGTAGGGACGACGTGTCGAGCGGGTGTTGGCCAAACACTTCGTCGGCGGTCTTCGTCGCACACCTTGTCGTTTACGCTTCGCGCACGGCTTCGTCGGACGTTCGGAGCGTCGAGGGGATGCACCACCAATCCAAACGGCGGGGTCGTGAACGATTACCCGTTGTCGAACGTGATCCCCGTGCAGGCCACGCCGATCATGCCGAGCCGGCGGATGACCTCGGCAGCCACCTCGTCCGCCTCCTTGGTCCGCGACCAGCCCACAAGCGTGAAGCGCGTGACCCGCTCCACCAGCGTCACCAGGTAGCCCGTCGCGTTCGCCCCGACAACCAGGTCGCCCTCCCAACCAAGGTCAGCAAGAATGTGCGAAGCTACCACGACCGTGAGCCCTCTGGTTTTATCGTAGATCAGTCTCCACAAGAATGAAGCTCCCACGAACACACCAAAACAGATGATGAGCCAAGGCACCTACCTGCCCAAAAACCGGCGTCGGCAGGAGCCGATTGCTGGCAACGATGTCACTCGATTGTCAAGTCAAAGACTTTCGGTTTTGAGCTCTGAACGGCTTTGGGGGGATTGTCGAGATCAGACTTCTTGATGGGTTCCCCTTTCTTGACCGGCTTTGCGAGCTTAACTCCTAACAGGACTTTCATATCTTGTCCGGTGATGAAGTCATCTGGCAAATTCGCATCTTTTACAAACCCTTGGGCAATGTTGTTCGTTGCAAGTACTGCTCCAGATTGCAGGTTTGTTGTCGCCACAGCGACGGTCATCCCGGAATCACGTGCCATACACATCGATCCGGCGAGTGAAACCGAAAGTACTGTCACTATGCCTATCAGGTTCTTGATTTTCATCGGCATCATCTCCTTGGTGAACAAGTGATCAAGCCGTTTCAGGCTATCTCCACAACGGTGTAGATAATAGATGAATACGGTGGACGCAGCAACGGAAATTGGGATGTCATGATGCCGACTTGCGGCCTATCTTGCGGATCGTAAGGATAGTCGGAAGGAGATAAGCAGAAGGTTTGGCCTGGGACTGAGTCCCCCCCCCCCACTCAGCCCGGCTGAGGCGGAAGGACGGAAGGTCCGTCCCGAATGGCGCTAAGTTAAGCCATTCCACCCTCTTTGTCGCGAGCTTTGTCGTGAGCGTTGTCGAATCGCAACCGGTTCGCCCATAGAGGGTTCAACAAAGCTCGCGACAAAGCTCACGACAAAGGTCCGCATATCAGAACCGCACATCCTTCCCCGGTTCTGCAAGCGCTTCATCGGGATGGAGATCCCAAGAACCTGACTAGGGACGGACCTTCCCCCACTCCCTGTGGCATTCGTCTTGATCTGCGGCGCGGCGGGACGCCGCCGCCCTACCGGCGCGGTGCACAGACTCACATACCCACTTCCGCGCGTTTCCTGTGGCATGCGTCAGATTCCGGCCGCGTCCCGCAACGGCAGCTTGACCCCGCCCGCGCCGACCCGCACAAAGGTGATGGCGGTGCCGAACATCTCCTCTTCCGTCATTTCGTGCAGCGTCCGCCGGAAAACCATCACGCGATAGGTCACCGACGTATGCCCCTCGCGCGCCCGCTCGATCTCGAAGCGGAGGATTGCCCCGTCACGAGCCCCCTTCTTAAACTCCACCGCGTCCATGGCGATCGTCACGAGCTGGCATCCCGGATAGTCCAGGCTCGCCGCCATCCAGGCGAATTCGTCAACCCACTTGAGGAGATTGCCGCCGAAGAGAAACCCGTAGTGGTTCAAGTGTTCAGGCATCACCAGTTTGTAGTTGGTCATGAGTGACTCCCTTCGCCCAGCTTCTGACTCGTCAAAACGAACCGTTTGCATCATACTCTATCCCATGACGACAGACCAGACCGTTCATTCGCTTGCCGAAACCTGGCGCCTGGCCGCCGGTGTCACGTCCCTCCTGCCGCGCGGGGGCGTGGTCGCCCTTTCCGGGGACCTCGGCGTCGGCAAAACCGCTTTTGTCCAGGGCATCGCCCACACCCTCGGCATCGCCCGCCCCGTGACCAGCCCCACGTTCACCCTCGTCGGCGACTACACCGGCCCCGGCGGACGCCTCGTCCACATGGATTTGTACCGCCTGACCGGCCCCGACGACCTTCTGGCCATCGGCTTCCCCGACTATCTGGAGAGCGGCGCCATCGTCGCCATCGAATGGCCGGAACGGGCCGGCGACCTCCTTCCACCGGACGCCGTGCAGGTCGCCCTGACCGTCCTCCCCGACCGCACCTCGCGCCGGATCATCATCCGCACACCCGCCTCCACCGCGAACAACCAGGAGTGATGCGCCGTCCGGACTAACCGACTTATGCCTGCCGCCACCACCATTCCCCTTGCCGCCGGCTTTCTGCCCGATGACTGGAAGAGGCTCTGCGCCGAGCTCGACGTCCCCGCGTTCCGCGCGGCGCAGCTCTGGCAGTGGGTTGCCTGCCGCCTGGTCGCCGACTGGGAGCAGATGACCAACCTGCCCGCCGCGCTCCGCCGGACCCTCGCGGGCCGCTGCGACCTGTCGGCCCTCACGGTCTGCGAGCGCACGGCATCCCCCGACGGCGTCACCAAGTTCCTCCTCGCCTGCCGGGACGGCGAGCGGATCGAATCGGTCCTCATCCCCTCCCGCGACCGCCAAACCCTCTGCGTCTCCACCCAGGCCGGGTGCGCCTTCCGCTGCGCCTTCTGCGCCAGCGGCGCCCTGGGCCTGGCCCGTGATCTGGATGCGGGCGAGATCGTCGGACAGGTCTTCGCCGCCGCCCGCGAACTCCGCGCCACACCAAATGCCGCGCCCGATGCCCGGCCTGAAAATGTGGTCTTCATGGGCATGGGCGAACCGCTCGCCAACTACGACAACACCCTCCGCGCCATCCGCGTCCTCAACGCCCCCGGCGGACTCACCATCGGCGCCCGCCGCATGACCCTCAGCACCTGCGGCGTCGTCCCCGGCATCCGCCGCCTCGCCGACGAGGGGCTGCAGGTCGAGCTCTCGGTCTCGCTCCACGCCCCGGATGACCGCTTGCGCCAGTCGCTCCTGCCCGTGGCCGCCCGCTGGCCGATCGCCGAACTGCTCGCCGCCTGTGCCGACTACACAGCGCGCACCGGCCGGATCATCACCTTCGAGTACACCCTCGTCCGAGGCCTGAATGACCAACCCCGCCATGCCGAACTCCTTGCGCGCCTCCTCCGACCCCTGCATTGCCGGGTCAACCTGATTCCGCTCAGCCCGGTCGCCGCCTTTGACGGCCACCCGCCCGACGCCGAAACGTGCGCCCGCTTCCAGGCCGTTCTGGAGCAGGCGCGGATCAACACCACCCTCCGCCACTCGCGCGGCCGCCAGGCCGACGCCGCCTGCGGCCAGTTGAGGCTGCGACGTACGGGCGGCCGGCAGGTCGCCCCTCACAATCCGAAGCACTCCACATGACACACACCACCGAGACCGTCACCCCCGCCGCCACGTCCCGCCGTACCGCCATCCGCGTCTTGTCGCGCTGGCTGAGTTCCCAGGACTTTCCTGATCGCATCATCCCCGATTGCCCTGATCGCGGCTTTGTGATGGACCTCGTCTACGGCACGGTGCGTCAGCGCCGGGCCCTCGACTGGCTCCTCGCGCGGCACGTCGAGAAGATGCCCACTGGCGAGACGCTCGCTGCCATCCTCTCCGGCGCCTATCAACTGTTCTACATGCCCGGCGTCCCCGATTACGCCGCCGTTGACGCGACCGTCCAGGCGGCGAAGCAGGCATCCAAGCGCTCGGCAGGCTTCGTCAATGCCGTCCTCCGCAATCTTCTGCGCAACCGCGAGGCACTCACCGCCGAGCTCGCCCGCCAGCCGCTGGCCGTCCGCCTCTCGCACCCCGATGCCCTCGTCGCCCGCTGGGTGGAGCAGTATGGCGAGGCCGAGACCGCCGCGCTCTGCGAATGGAACAACCGCCCCGCCGAGACCATCATCGCCCTGCTCCCGCACTGCGGCATCGGCGCGGCCGACTGGATCGCGCGTCTGGCGGCCTGTCCCGGATGCGAAACCCTCGCGGCGGTCCCCCACCCCGCCGCGCCCGACACCGCCGTGACGCTCCCCCACGGCGCGCCGCGGCTGGAGACCCTCCCCGGATTCGCCGAGGGGTGGTTTGTCGTCCAGGATCCGGCGACCCGCGCCGCGGTTGACCTTCTGGACGTCCGTCCCGGGCAGCGCATTCTCGACGCCTGCGCCGCGCCCGGCGGCAAGACCCTGCAGATCGCCTCGCGCCTGCTCGCCGGCGCCCGCGGCGCCACGCCTCCGGGCGAGCTGATCGCGCTGGATGCGCACAAGGATCGGCTCGTTTTTCTCCACGAGAATCTGGCGCGCGCCGGGATGGGCTGGGTCCGTGCCGTACCCGGCGACGCCTCACGCCTCACCCCCGCCGAGGCCGGCGGTCGCTTTGACCGCATCCTCCTCGACGTCCCCTGCTCCAACACCGGCGTCCTCCGCCGCCGGCCCGACGCCCGCTGGCGCTTCAACGCCCATCGCCTGCAGACGCTGGTGCACCACCAGCGCGCGATCCTCACCAACGCCCTGGCGCTCTTGGCGCCCGGCGGCATCCTCGTCTACTCCACCTGCAGCCTCGAACCCGAGGAGAACGCGCGGCAGATCGAGCGGCTCTGCCTCGCCTCATCCGGCCTGCGCCTGCTCGCCACCGTCGCGCGCCATCCCGTCCGCCACGGCACCGACGGCGCCTTCGCCGCCGCCCTGCAAATGCCGGGATGACTAGCACTCCACACCGGGCTGCGCCGGAAGACCCGCGTCGAAACCGTGCTTGATGCAGCGCATCTCCGTCACCGTGTCGGCCCGCGCGATCAGACCCGGTGTCGCGCCGCGGCCGGTCAGCACGATGACGCCATCTGCGGGCGCCTGGCTGAGCGCGGCGACGACGGAATCCTCATCCAGCAGGCCGCGGGCCACGGCGGTGCACACCTCGTCCAGAATGACCACCCGGTAGCGCCCCGACGCCAGCTCCGCAGCCGCCGCGCGCAGCCCTTCGGCCGCCGCATGGCGGTGCGCGGCAAACTGCGGCGCGTCGTCGGACCGGGGAACAAAACCGAGTCCTGCCTGACGAACCTCCACCCCCGCCAACATCCGCAGCGCCGCCAACTCGCCCGTCGCGGCATGCGCCTTGATGAACTGCACGATCAGCGTCTGCAGGCCGTGCCCGGATGCGCGCAGCGCGATTCCTAACGCGGCGGTCGTCTTGCCCTTGCCATCGCCGGTGAAAAGCAGAATCCGCGGCGCGCGTCCCCCGCTGCCGTTCCAACCGCCCGCTGTGTTGTCTGCTGTCATGAATCGCTTGGCTCCCTGTGTGAACTTCGGATACCGTACACCAGCCCACCCGCGCCGTCAATGGGAAGGATGAAGGTAAAACGGCGCTTGCTCTCTGCAGCCCGAACCTCTATCATGTGTCCTCTTCTCGCGCCTGTAGCTCAATTGGACAGAGCGTCAGCCTCCGGAGCTGAAGGTTGTGGGTTCGATCCCCGCCAGGCGCACCAGTCTGTTATCGATCACGCCACACACCCACATACACCTATGGCTGGCATCTTCAAAGCCTATGACATCCGGGGCATTTACGGAACCGACCTGACGGCGGAAACTGCGTACCGCATCGGCCGCGCGTTTGTTACCTATCTGGGCGACTGCTGCCGGAAGGTTGTGATCGGACGCGACATCCGCCCGCACTCAGAACCCCTGTTCGCCGCGCTGGCGAAGGGGATCAACGAACAGGGCGCAGACGTGATCGACATCGGTTGGTGCTCCACGCCGATGTCCTATCATGCCAACGGCCGACTCGGCGCCGACGCCTCGGTGATGATCACCGCCTCACACAACCCGGGCGAGTGGAACGGCTTCAAACTCTGCCGCAAAGGCGTGGTGCCGATTTCCGGAGCCTCTGGAATCGCCGATATCGAACGGATCGTTCAGTCGGGGTCTTTTGCGCCCCGGGCGGCGCGAACCGGAACCATCACGACCCATGACATTCTCCCTGCGTACACGGCCCATGTCGCCGGTTTTAATCATGCCGGTGGGCCGCTTCGCATCGCCGCCGACATGGCCAACGGCATGGGCATCTGGGAGGCCAAGACGCTGACGGGGCTGCTGTGCATCGACCCCCTGTTTGACACGCCCGATGGCACATTCCCTAATCACGAGGCGAACCCGCTGAACGTCGAGACGCTCGAAGCTCTGCAGGAACGCGTCCGCAGCGGCAACTATGCCTTCGGCGCGGCGTTCGACGGCGACGCCGACCGTGTCGGCTTTGTGGACGAAACCGGCGCGGTCATCCCCATGGATCTCGTGACCGCGCTCATCGCCCAGGATATTCTCTCCACGCGGAAAGGCGTGATCTTCTACGATTTGCGCTCGTCGTGGATCGTCAAGGAGACGATCCACGCGGCGGGAGGCACGCCGATGATGTCGCGTGTCGGCCATGCCTTCATCAAGCAACAGATGCGCGAACACGACGCCCTGTTCGCGGGCGAGCTGTCGGGCCACTACTATTTCAAAGACAACTACACCACCGAGTCGTCGGCGCTTGCGGTCCTCTCGATCGCCAACATTGTCAGCCGAGCCGGCAAGCCGCTCTCGGCGCTCATCGCTCCCCTGCGCGTCTATAGCGCGAGCGGCGAGATCAATACCCATGTCACCGGCGACCCACGCGCGATCCTCGCCGGTATTAAGGCGGCCTATGCCGACGGGAACGGCTTCGAGCTGGACGGCATCTCCGTGGAGTACGCGGACTGGTGGTTCAACGTCCGCTGCTCCAACACCGAGCCGCTCGTCCGCCTCAACGTCGAAGCCAAGACCCGCGACCTGATGATCGGCAAACGCGACGAGCTTCTCGCCCGCATCCGCGGCTGATCCGGCAATGGGGTCAGAAGCGAAGCGTATTCTTGCCGCATGTGGGATAAAATGTTTCGGAACCCGCCAGCCAGTAGCCAGTGCAACACTGGCTACTGGCTGGCGGGGCGCGGAATACTACGTCCCGGTGTGTGTCAGCAAACGGAAAAACGGAAATGAGGTGGCCTTTTTGTCGAAAGTGAGTCCTTCCGTGCAGCCGCAAGATTGTGCGCTCAGGGCAATGAGAAGATCAGAAACATCCAACTGGTTTTTGCGGCCTTCGAATAGGAGCCGGTGGAGCACTTGATCCTTCTCGAATTTCAATATCGGCATGTTCTTCAGGTCTTCCAGCGCGTCGAGAATTTCTGTTCGGGTCTTATCATAAGCGCTTTCCAGAACCCAGAACGTTTCGAGCAGCACCACCAGAGGCACGAACAACGTTTCGCGTGCGGACTCGGCCCGCTTGAAGCGGGCATAGACGAGATGTGCCTGCGTTTCGTCGTCGCGCACCAGAAAGCGGACGAGGATATTCGTGTCGAGCGCAATCATGATTGTCTCGCCTGCATTCGCCGGGCAATGGCCTGATTCATTTCGGCCACGGTCCTTCGCGCCTGACCGGATTTGTGCAGGCGACCAAAGACCTGATCCACCGTGCGCGTGGCCGGCCGCATAATGGCTTCGACTTCACCCTGCACGATGAACACAATCCGATCGCCGGTGTGAAGGCGCAGAGTATCTCGGACGGTCTTAGGAATAGTAATCTGACCTTTGCTTGTCAATGAGGCTGTGACCATGTCGGTTGATTTCCTTACTGCTCTGTTTTTTCTTACTATACTGTAAGGCATATCGCATGTCAACCCGCGAAGCAGCAATGCTCGGCGGGTGTCATCCTCCTCGGTTCATTCTGTTGGAATGCCTTGTTTCCCTTCCGGATTATCTGTACGCATCCTTTCGATCATCGATCGATAGAACGAACACCATGCGCTCGGACTCATCCAGAGCAAAAAAAATACGATAGGGTCCTACTCGATAGCGCCATGTTGCTGGTGTGTAACCCTGCGCATGCATATACAGTCAATTGTATTCTATTGCCAGACTCGGCACGGCGTCGAGGGCGAGGGTCTGGTCGCCGCAGGTGCCGCCACCCGCGCCGGCCAGCCCGGCGATCATCGCGGCGTTGTCGCCGCAGTATCGGGGTTCGGCCAGCAGCAGGCTGACCCCCCGGCGCGCCGCCACAGTCTGCAGGCGCTCGCGCAGGGAGCGGTTGAGGGAGACGCCGCCGCCGGCCGCCAGATAGCGATAGCGTCCGCCCGCCAGCGCCCGGTCACAGCGTTCGGCCAGCGCCGCCACGATCGCCTCCTGGTAGGCGGCGGCAATCGCGCACACATCGTCATCGCCCTGCGGCGGCTGTTCCCGAATCAGGTACAGCAGCGCGGTTTTGAGTCCGCTAAAACTCACGCACAAGTCGGCCCGCATCCCGCACAGCCCGGGATTGTCCGGCTGCACGCGCCCGCGCGGAAAGTCGAGGCCCGGACGCAGCGCAGCCCCGCGCGCGGCGCGATCGATCGCGGGGCCGCCGGGATAACCGAGGCCCAGCAGTTTGGCCGCCTTGTCAAAGGCCTCGCCAGCCGCATCGTCCAAGGTCTGACCGATCACGGTGTACGCGCCGATGGCCGGCACATCAATCAGGCAGGAGTGGCCGCCCGAGACCACGAGCGCCAGCAGCGGAAGGGCCTCCGCCGGGTCCGGCGCGCCGGGCGAGAGAAACACCGAATGGACGTGCGCCTCGATGTGATTGATGCCAATCAGCGGCTTGCCAAGCGCCACCGCCAAGCCCTTGGCGGCCGAGAGACCCACCAGCAGCGAACTCGCCAGCCCCGGTCCATAGGTCACGGCGATGCCATCAATGCCATTCCAGCCAATGCCCGCGCCTTCGACAGCCTCCCGGATGACCGACCCAACCTTCTCGACGTGGCTGCGCGAGGCAATCTCAGGCACGACACCGCCATACGGCTGATGCAGCGGGATCTGGCTGTAGACCACGCTCGACAGCACCTCCCGCCCGCCGCGCACCACCGCCGCCGCCGTTTCGTCACAGGAAGTCTCAATGCCAAGAAGGGTCATGGGGCTCGGGCTGAGAGGGTTATTCAGAGGGCGGGATTGCTTCGGGGCTCGTTCCCTGCGGCGCCTGCGATGCCTCGGCGTCCTGCGCGTTGCCGGGCGCCGCCGGACGCAACCGCGCGAGGGCCCGTTCCAACTGGGTGTCGACAGCATCGGCCACCGATTCGCGTTGATCGACCGGGTAGGCGTCGGGCATCTCCTCGTACAGCCGCTTGAGCTGCACCTGGCGCCACTGCTCCTGCTTCATGGGAATCGCCTCGCCCGGCACAATCCCTTTCCCATGAATCAGCCGGCCCAGCGGCGTGAAATAATGGGCGGTCGTGAGCTTTACCGCGCACGACGGCCGCGTCTGGGTCGGGATCACGTTCTGCACCGAGGCCTTGCCGAACGAGGTCTCGCCCACAATCACGGCGCGCGCGTGGTCCTGCAGGGCGCCAGCGACGATCTCCGATGCGCTGGCGCTGCCGCGGTTGATCAGCACCGCCAGCGGCAGCGCCGCATCGTGGTCCGGGCCCGCCGCGCGAAACACCCGTTCCTGTGACGTGCCCGCGCGCCCCCGGATGGTCACGACCGGCGCGCGCTCGGGAAGAAAATGCTGCGCCACCTCCACCGCCGATTCGAGCAGGCCGCCCGGATTTCCCCGCAGGTCAATGACCAGACCCTTGAGATTCTGCGCGCGCAGGCCCCGCAGCGCCCCGTCAAACTCGGCCGGGGTCTTCTCTCCAAACTGGATGATGCGGACATAGCCGTTGCCGTCTTCGAGCAGACGCGCGCCCTTGACGCTGATCAGCCGGATCTCGTCGCGCACAATCGTCACGTCCCTCGGCTCGGCCCCCTCTCGGTGGATCGTGAGGGTCACAGCCGTGCCGCGCGCCCCCCGCAGGCGCCTGACGGCTTGATCCACCGTCATGCCACGAGTCGTGGTCCCCTCGACCGCCGCGATGCGGTCGCCCGAGTGTAGCCCCTGGCGAAAGGCCGGCGAATCCTCGATCGGCGCAATGACGGTGAGCATGCCGTTCTGCACGCCGATCGTGATGCCGATCCCGCAGAACGATCCATGGGTCTCCTCTTGGAGCGCTTCATAGGTTGAGGGCTGCAAAAACGCACTGTGCGGATCGAGCGAAACCAGCATCCCGTCGATCGCGCCATAGAGCAGCTCGCGGAACGGTCGCTCCTCGACATAGCCCTGCTTGACCAGCAGGATCGCCTCGACCAGCAGGGCCATGTCCTCATAAGCCACATCGCGACCGCTGACCACCACGCCCGCATCGTTCGTGGTCGCCAGCTCGCGGGTGATCGCCGCCACCGCCGACTCTGTCGGCGGTGTGGTGCGGCACCCGGCAGTCACAAACAGAAGCAGTGCCAGAGCCGGACAGGCCCATCGGAGCCAGTGGCGAGACTGCCAGACTGACCGGCAACGACGTGTGTTCATGTTATCGGGCCTGCCCGTAATAGGCGTTGGGTCCGTGCTTCCGGCCAAAGTGTTTCTCAAGCACATAGGTCGGAATCGGCCCGATACCGGGGTTGATCTGGAGTGTGCCGAGCGCCATACGCGCCACGGCTTCGAGCGCGACGGCGTTGTGCACCGCCTCGCGGGCGCTGGCGCCCCAGGCGAAAGGCCCGTGGTTGGCGGCCAGCACGGCCGGCACATGCGCGGGAGCCAGCTCACAAAAACGCTCGATGATCACCGCGCCGGTGTTAGCCTCGTAGTCGCCCGTCACCTCGGCCTCGGTCAGCACGCGCGTCACCGGAACCGGCCCGTGGAAGTGGTCGGCGTGAGTCGTGCCCAGGCACGGAATCTCGCGGCACGCCTGTGCGAACATCGTCGCATGAAACGAATGGGTGTGCACCACGCCGCCGATTTCCGGCCACGCGCGGTACAGCGCCAAGTGCGTCGGCAAGTCGGAGGAGGGGCGCAACGCGCCCTCCACGACCCGGCCGTCGAGGTCGGTGACGACGAGGTCGCCGACCTTCATCGCGTCGTAGGCCACGCCGCTGGGCTTGATCACCACCCGGCCCGAACGCCGGTCAATCGCGCTGACGTTCCCCCACGTCAGGATCACCAGCCCGTGCCTGACCAGATCCAGGTTGGCCTCCAGAACTTCCTGCTTGAGCGCCTCCAGCATGTGTGCCTCCGCTTTCGAGCCTACCCTTATTGCCGCGCCTTCTGGCGGATGGCGATGAGTTTCTTCATCACCCCCTCCAGATCGGGATGCAAACCGGTCTTGCCAAATGCGTCGTGCAGCGAGCGGTACACCTCGTACAGCTCGGCGTAAACCTTGACGTGGGCCGCGATGGGCTTGTAGACGATGTCTTTGACGCCGGTCATCGCCTTCTGAGCCGCCGCCGTGGTGCGGTACGCGCCGCCCGCAACCGCGCCAAAAATCGCCGCGCCCAGCGCGCAAGTCTGCGCCGACCGGCTGATCCGCATCGGCCGGTTGCAGACATCCGCGTAGATTTGCATCAGGAATGGACTTTTCTCGGCAATGCCGCCGCAGGTCACCACTTCACGGACCGCGACCCCATGCTCCTCGAAGCGCCGGATGATCGTGCACGCGCCGAAGGCCGTGGCCTCGACCAGCGCGCGAAACAGCTCAGGCGCCGTCGTATGGAGCGTCTGCCCCACCATCAGGCCGCTGAGCAGCGGGTCGACCAGTACCGTGCGGTTGCCGTTGTTCCAGTCCAACGCGACCAACCCCGACGCGCCCGGCTTCTGCCCAGCCGCCGCCTGTTCGAGCGCGGCGATCGACGCGCCGTCGCTGGCCCGGCGATACTCGGCGGGACAGCCGTTGCGCGCGAACCAGAGGAAGATGTCGCCCACGGCCGACTGTCCGGCCTCGAGGCCAATCATGCCGGGAACGACCGAACCGGGAACCAGACCGCACACGCCCGGAATGTCGGCGATCGCGGCCCGCTCCGGCCCGACGAGGATGTCGCACGTCGATGTGCCGATGATCTTCACCAGCCGCCCCGGCTTGATCCCCGCCCCAACCGCGCCATGATGTGCGTCGAAGGCGCCCACGGCGACGGGCACACCACGCGGCAACCCGACCGCGCGAGCCAGATCCTCGGTCAGAAAGCCCGCGATCTCGTCCGACGCCATCGTGGTCTCATACAACCGGTCGCGCAACGCTGCCAGCTTGGGCGAGAGCTTCTTCAGAAACGCCTTGGAAGGGAGTCCGCCCCAAGCCGTGCCGAACATCGCCTTGTGCCCGGCCGCGCAAATCGACCGCGCGATCCGCTCGGGCTTCATGTTTCCAGTCACGAACGCCGGGACGAAATCGCACAATTCGACCCAGGTATATGCGGCGTCAAATACCTCGGGAGCCGTCTGTTCGCAGTGCCAGATCTTGGACCAGAACCACTCGCTTGAATAGGTGCCGCCGCACTTGGCCAGATACGGGACGCCCGCCTGGTGGGCCGCCTCGGTGATGCGCGCCGCCTCCGACCAACCCGTGTGGTCCTTCCACAGCCACGCCTGCGCCGCCGGGTGCTTGCGGAATTTCGGTGTCATCGCCAGCGGAATGCCGTCGGCGTTCACCGGCAGCGGCGTCGAACCCGTGGTGTCGACGCCGATGCCGACCACCTGTTCGGGAGAAAAACCTTTGACCTTTTTAGCCGCATCACGCACCACCGTGGCGACCGTGTGGATGAAGCCGTCGATGTAATCCTGCGGATTCTGCCTCGCGACATTCGGATCCTTCGGGTCGAGAATGATTCCCGCTTCACCGGTCGGATAGGGGAAAACGGCCGAAGCGACCTCCGTTCCGTCAGCCACGTCCACCAACAAAGCCCGGCAACTGTTCGTGCCGTAATCCACGCCCAGCGCATACGCCGCCTGCTTGCTCGTCTGTTTCCTCATCTGATCCTTCCTTTTCTGAACCATTAACGCTTTTTTCGTGTGCGAACCGTCTTGCCGCCTTTCCGTGTCGCTTCCTGTTGGGCCGCGACCCGCCGCGCCAAGAGGGCCACCCGGTTCAACGGCAGGGCGGCCGGCACGGGCGCTTCACCGCACGGATCCTGATAGGTGTCCCAGACCGACCGCAGGACGAGCGCCTCGCGAAAATCGTCGATCTTCATCCGAACGGCTGGCGTCACCCGGATGCGCATCGGCCGCGCCGGTTCCAAGCAAATGAAATTGTCGTCGAATTTGGCATCGATACCCTTGAGCGAGGCCCACAGCCACAACACCGGAACCTTGGAAGACAGGGTGACGGCGTAGCTGTTGTCGTCCCAGGCGCGGATCTCGACCTTGAGATTCGGCGGATGCCATTCGATGTGCTTGGGCCGGCAGAAGGTCACCACGTTCCACGAGACCGCCGCGCCCTCGCCATCGAGCATCGTCAGCCACACGATCAGGTTGCGCGCGCCATGTTGGGCAATCAGGTCCGACAGCGCCAGCGTCGTCAGCAGAGCGGTGCTGCCGGCGGCGAGCATCACCGGCATCGCGCCGCTGCGGACGACTTTGCCGTCAACCCGCGTGATGCGCCAGGCCAGCTTGCCATTGAAGGGCTTGAGCGGGTCGTTGCCCGCATGGATGTCGACAGTTCCGTCCTCGGGCTTTTCGACGCCCGACACAAGCAACGGCGCATAGAAGCGGCGGGCCATGTAATGCAGCGCCTTCCAGCGGCCCTCGTAATCGATCGACGCCCAGCTCGCGACCGGCCAGCAGTCGTTGAGCTGCCAGTACAGGGCGCCCATGCAGCGCGGTCGGTTGCGCCGCCAATGCTCCACCGCATACTTGATCGCCATTCCCTGCTGAATCTGGCTCAGCCACAGCGTGTTCTCAAAGCCGTTCGGCATGCGGTACCAGTCGAGCATGTAGTGCATGATCACCGCATTGCCGATGCCGCTGCGCTGGTGCCGCTCCATCACCGGGCTGGTGATGTTGCGGTCGCACGGCGCGGTGTATCGCTCCACCGCGCGCGGTTCTGGAAAACTCTGAAATCCGAATTCGCTGCAAAACCGGTGGTGGGATGTGCGGTACCATTCGAACGGCTGGCGGCTGTGCCACACGTCCCACAGGTGCGCATCCCCGCGCGCGGGATCGGCGTGATTCTTCCGGTCGCCCGGGGGCGGGGTATGGGGACTGCACGGCCAGTAGTCGCGCTGTGGATCCTGCTCCGCAACCACCCCGGCGATGAGTCGGTCGAACAGCTTGCCGTAATCCTCCCAGCTCATCTGCCTGCTGCTCCACGTGTCGCCCACCAGCCCCTGCTCCAGCTCGTTGTTGCCGCACCACAGCGCGATCGAGGGGTGGTGGCGCAGGCGGCTGACGTTCTGCTCGATCTCGATCCGAACGTTGGCCATCCAGGCCTCGTCGAACGCGGGATAAGCCGCGCAGGCAAACATGAAGTCCTGCCAGACGCAAATGCCGTATTCGTCGCACAAATCGTAAAAGGCGTCGCTCTCGTAGATGCCGCCGCCCCAGACGCGAAGCATGTTCATGTTCGCCAGGGCCGCGGCTTTGATGAGGCGGGCATACTCCACCCGCGTGAGGCGGACGACGAAAGCGTCGGCCGGAATCCAATTGGCCCCTTTGGCAAAGAACGGGATTCCGTTGATCACGAACTGGAACGACTCTCCCCAGGTGTCCTCGTGGCGATCCAGCCGCAACGTCCGCAAGCCGACGCGACGGGAGGCGTGCGCGATGTGAACGCGCTGCTGCAGCACGTTGAGGACCACCTCGTACAGCGGCTGGTCGCCCATGCCGGCGGGCCACCACAGTTGCGCGTTGCGGACATCGATGTGCAGATGCGTCCGGCCATCCGACCATTTTCCGCGCGCCTCGGCAATCACGGCGCCCTTGTAATAGACCCGCGCATGGGCGTCGAGCGCCACCCCGTCGCGAGACGGTGCGATCTCCGCGACACCGTCAATGTCGAGGCCGACCACCCCCTGCTTGATCCGGGAGTGGTCCTGACGCACCCGCACATCGGTGATCCGGGCGGTGTTGAAGGCCACGATCTCCAGTGGCCTCCAGATTCCGGAACTGGTCAGCACCGGTCCCCAGTCCCAGCCGAAGCTGCACGGCGACTTGCGGATCCAGGGGCGGAGGGCCGTCTCATGCGGCGGCGCCCAGCCCGGCAGCGGCCGCTCGCCCGCGGCCCGGCGCTCGATGTAGGCCAGGGGCGACTCGAAGCGGATGCGGAGGGTGTTGCGCCCCGTCCGGATGACGCCCGTGACGTCGAACTCCCATGTCCGGTACTGGTTGTCCGTCGTGCCGAGCTCGGCGTCGTTGAGCGTCACGGTGGCGATCGTGTCCAACCCCTCGCAGCGGAGCAGCACCCGGTCAAACGCGCTCCAGTCCTCCATCTGGAATGTCCGTTCATACACCCAGTTCTCGCGGGTGATCCACTGGAGCCCAGCCTCGTTGTCCCGGTAAAACGGATCTTCGATTTCTCCAGCCGCCAGCAGATCGGTATGCACGCACCCGGGGACAGTCCCGGGCCACGACGGCTTCGACCCCTCCTTTGAGAATGTCCACGCGCCGCATAAATCAAGTTGTTTCATTGTACCTCGGGAATCCGTTCAGCAAAAGTCCGCCGCCTCGCCACGCAAGCTCGCCGGCGCGCGTCCGCCCCAACACCCTTTCGACGGATGGAAGTATCCTTGTTTTACACCCCGATTGTCAAGGAGCGCGTAACGGAGCTGCGCAGGATGAGCGCCCGTATTGACACGCGATTCCTGATGCGATACCGTCTTGGCGTCTAGGGTCTGCAGATGTATCTCGGCATACGGAGAGCGGGGCTTTGAATGGATGGCGAAACCGACGTGGCTGTGGTTGGAGGCGGACCCGCCGGGCTGATGGCGGCAATTGCGGCCGGCCGACGCGGCCGACGCGTGACGGTGTTTGAACGGCTGGCTGATCCGGGGCGGAAGCTGCTGGCCAGCGGCGGCGGACGATGCAACCTCACCACGGCGACCCATCCGGAAACCTGGCCGGTGGCGTTCGGCCGCTGCGGCCGGTTCATCGTCCCCGCGCTGGCGGTCCTCGGACCGGAGGCGATCCGCGCGTTCTTCCTCCGCGAGGGGGTGCCGACGGTCGTGCAGGCGGACGACGCCTGTGTCTTCCCCCGGAGCCAGCGGGCGGCGGACGTGCTGGCGGCGCTCCGGCTGGCGGCGGAACGGGTCGGCGCACGTCTGGTCTGCGGCGAACGGGTCGAGCGGCTGACTCAGGCGCCCGGGGGAAGGATCACGGGCGTGATCGCGGCGGGACGGCCGACCCGCGCTCACGCCGTGGTGCTCGCCGCCGGCGGATGCGCCTACCCCGCCCTGGGGTCGGATGGCAGCGGCCTGGCCCTCGCGCGCGAGGCGGGCCTCACGGTGGTCGGCCCGGTCCCGGCACTGGTGCCGCTGGTGACCGCCGAAACCTGGCCGCACGCGCTGAGTGGAATCGTTCTGGAACGGGCGCGTATCCGCCTCGCCGGGAAGGGCGAGGACAAGGCGGGGCGCGTCGGGCCGCTGCTGTTCACCCACCGCGGGATCAGCGGCCCGCCCGTGCTCAACCTGTCCAGAGAGGTCTCGGCGCGGCTGGACTGCGGCGCCCCGGGCGTGGTGCTGCTCGTGGCCGCGCACGCGGATCGCGACGCGGTTGCCTGGAGGCGCCGCTTTGATGAATGGGGTGCCCGGCTGGGGCGACGGGCCTGCCACAACGTCCTCTCCGGCGAGATGCCTCGCGCGCTGGCCGAAGCCCTGTGTGCGCAGTCCGGCCTGATGAATGTGCCGCTGGCTCAGGCGGGACGCAAGCGGCTGGAGGCGCTGGCCGCGTGCTGCGGCGGCGCCGCGCTGACGGTCACGGCGACCGATGGCTGGAACCGCGCGATGGTGACGCGCGGCGGGGTGGCGCTCGATGATCTGGATCCCCGGACCCTGGCGTGCAGGCGGGTTCCCGGCCTCTTCTGCGCCGGCGAACTGGTCGATCTCGATGGCCCGTGCGGCGGCTACAACCTCACCTGGGCATTCGCCAGCGGCTGGCTGGCGGGGCTCTCGGCGTGAGCGAGGGCGGAGGAGGAAGAAGGACCAGGATGCGCTCAGAAGTTGCAATGCCCTGACTCTCCGGCTGACAAAGATTCCGCTTTGGTGTATAGTGTCCCCGTGAAAGGGATTTCGCTACCATGACGCCACGTCTAAATGCCTTGTTCATTGTCACCGCAATCACGTTCGCGCGTGTTCCTTTTGTCTTTCTGTTCATGGCGCTCGCGCTCGTCGAGGCGTTCCGGCCCTCTCTGGCACTGGCCGTGATCGCGACGGCCTGCCTCGTCATCGCCGCAGTCACCGATCTGTTTGACGGCCTGCTCGCACGCCGCTGGCGGGTGGTGAGCGCGTTCGGCGCGATGGCGGATCCGCTCATGGACAAGGTCTTCTACCTCGTCGTGTTCCCGACCCTGCTCTACCTGCTTGCCCGGCAGCAGCCTGCCGAATCGGTCCACGCCGTCGTCATGCTTGTCTTCACGGTCCTCTACATTTTGCGCGATCAGTGGGTGACCTTCCTCCGCTCCGTCGGTTCGGCCTACGGCGCCGACGTCCGAGCCAATTGGATGGGCAAGCTCCGCACCGCCATCAGCTTTCCCATTGGGTGCATCATTTACGTTTATCTGGCCTGTCACCCGTTCTGGCTTCCCCGCCCGTTGATTTACACTCTGGAGGCCTTCGCCATCCTCGTCAACTTTGCCTCCATTGTGGTCTACACCAAGCAGTACCTCCCCTGGCTACGCCGCGCGATTGCGGCCGCCTAAACCCCGCACCCGGCATGTCCGACACCGCGCCAACGCTTGCCGACGCCCTCTCGGCTGAACGCGACCGGGTGATTGACGCCCTTTCGGATGACGCAGTTTCGGCCTTTGCCGCGACCGATCCGGCCTTCACGTCGGGCGGATTCCGCCCCGGAAACACCGCGCTCATCCGAACGCGCCTCCGCGTTCTGGCGGCGGCGACCGACGGACTCTCGGACGCGCTGCGGCGGCTGCTGGCGCACGGTTCGCTCAACCGCACCCTGATCGCCGACCTTTCCGAATCCGCCATCGCCGACCTGCGCCATGACCTCGCCGCGCTCTTCGGCCCCGCCCGCATCCTCCTGGCGCTTCAACTCGATGAGCGGGAAACCGTCCGCGAGGCCGCCGCCCGCTGGCTGCGCGCGAATCCGCCGTTCGCCCCGGTCGATCCCGCCGCCGCCACTGCGCGTCTGCGGGATGTCTTCGGCCGACTGCTGGACGCCTGCGGCGTCGCTGGAACGGCGCCGCCCTTCACCCTCACTCTTACCCGCGAGGCGTGGCAGGACGAGAAGGCGCATCTGAACGACCAACTCCGAGACCTCCGCGTCCAGCTTCGCGCGCTCAAGGATTCTGCCGCGCGCGCGGTCCGGCTTCAGAAACTCGCCGACGCCCTCACCGCCGAACGGGACGATCTGGCCGCCCGGCTAGATGCGGAAACCGCCGAGAAACGACAGGTGATCCGTCAGCGCAGCGAGCTGGAGGCCGAACTGGGCCGCGAACGGACGCAACGCGAGGAGCGTCTGCGCGCCGCGCTCGACAGCCGGCTGGCCAGCGAATTCGCGGGCTGGATCGCCCATGCGCGCACCGTGGAGGCCGCGGCTGCCACCGACGTGATGAGACACCGCGATGCGCTTGAACAGGTCGAACACGCCCTCCGCAGACAGGCCGCCGCCGACCGCCATTCCGGCAACCGAGCCACCCTTCTCGCGCGGCTCGACGCCCTCGATGCCGCCCGCGCCCGCGCCCGCGACGCGCTCGCCCACGCGCTGGTGCAGACTCCCGAACTCCCCGCTGCGGTCCGAGCACTCGATGACGAGATCCAGCGCATCCGCGCCATCCTCAGGATCGATGAGCCTGTCTCCCCGCTGGAAGAGACCCTCACCGCCCGCCTCCACACCGCCGATGGCAACGCCCTCTACGCCATCCGTTCGCTGACCGAACGGCTCACCCCGTTCGCTGTGCTCGAACCAGGCGCGATCAACCGGATCGACGCCGCGATCAACCGCCGTCAGGCGGCCCTGCTCTCTCGCGGCGAGATGCCGGAGGGAAAGGCGCCCGAGCCCGTCCTGGCGCTCCGGCGCGCCCTCACCGGCCGCGGCAAGGCCATCCTCCTGATCGACGGACACAACCTGCTCTTCGCCCTCCAGGGGCGCTACATGCCGCCCTCGGGCGCGGCTGTCCCGGACCGCGAGAAGCGATCGCGGATGATCGCGGACCTCGTCCGCGTGGTCGGCCCCCACCCCTCCTGCCGCGTCTGGATCGTGTTCGACGGCCCCGTCTCCAGCGAGGAAACCCCAGCCCCGAACGTCCGGGTCTCCTACTCCGGTGGCGTCGGCGAACACCGGGCTGACGCCGTCCTGCTCGACGACATCCGATTCCTGCGCGGCGTCGACGCCGAGATTCCCGTGATTCTCGCCAGCAACGACAACGCCCTCTGCGGACAGGCCCGGCGCATCGGCGCCGTGACGATCGCCGCCACCGACATCGGCGCGCTGCTGTGAACGGCCGGGCAAATCCGGCCCCAGGGCAGACGGGCGGATGCGGACGGGATTACGCCGCCGATGACGAAACGGCCTGGGTGAGGGCGTAGATCATGTCGGAGACCGAACGCTTGAAGGCGTCGTTTTCGACGAACTGCTTGTAGACCTGGGTGTCGTCGCGCAGAAGGGTGAGCATGACCTTCTCAAGGGCCTTCTCGTATTCGATGCGGGCGGTGGAGGGGGTGTTGGCCCTGGCGTTCTGATAGGCCGGATCAGCGGCGACTTTCGGCGCAATGTCTTCTTTGAACCGACGGATCACGCGGTCGCTGTCGGAGAACAGCGTGCCGTACTGGGCGTTGAAGGTGTCGAGGATCTGTGTGAGTGTGGCAAGATCGGCCTCGGGCTTATGGCCGACCTTATCCACGGGAATCGGCGCGATCTCCGCATCGGCGTCGGGAAGCGGGATCTTGAGCGCGTCTTTCTTCTCCACGCGGTAGCTGTCCATGTCGACCGCCTGGATGATGGCGTCGGATAAGCCGTCGTCGGGCGGTGGCGGAAGCTTGGGGAGCAGGAGGGTCAGGAAGATGGAGAGCTTCTCCCATTCGCAATTCGTATAGGGAAGCAGAGACGCCAGAAACTCGTAGGTGCGGACGAATCGTGTGGCGCCGCCTTTGAAGCGGATCTTGGCGTCGGTGTCGAGGGACTCGATGTAGATGAGAGCGCACGCGTCGAGTATCGGGTCCAGGGTCTCGCGGGGCGCGCCGGTGAGAAAGCGCTCGCAAAGGGTGTCAACCTGCTGCGGCGAGTAGACCTGTTCGGCATCCAGGGCCGCTTTGAGATCGTGGAGTTTGTTGGGATCGGTCTCTTCGCTGAGAAGCGTAGTGCGATAGTAGTCGGCAAAAGCGCAGGTGATCGTTTCGGAGTTATTCTGGAAATCGAGCACGAAGACGTCCCGCTTCCCCGGGCAGGAGCGGTTCAGGCGCGAAAGCGTCTGGACGGCCTTGATGCCCGAGAGGGGCTTGTCAACGTACATGGTTTGCAGCAGGGGTTCGTCATACCCGGTCTGGAACTTGTCGGCGCAGATCAGGAAGCGGTAGGGCTCTTCCTGAAACGTGCCTGCGATGTCATTGGAGGGGAAGCCGTTGAGCGACGCTTCGGAGACCTGTGCGCCGGCGAACTCATGCTCGCCGGAGAACGCGACGATCGCCTTGTAGGGGCTCTTGCGTTCGACAAGGTAGGCTTCGAAGGCACGGAAATACTGGATGGCCTGCGCGATGCGGTTGCAGACGACCATGGCGCGGGCATGGCCGTTGATCTTGCCGACGCCGCCGGAGAGGAAGTGATCTACCATGATTTCGGCTTTGAGGCGGACGGCGTGATCGTGGCCCTCGACGTACTTGCGGAGCTTCTTGAGGGCCTTGCGGGTGTCGAACTCGGGGTCCTCTTCGACCTTCCTGACGAGTTTGCAGTAGGTGTGGACGGGCGTGTAGTTGGCAAGCACGTCGAGGATGAATCCCTCGTCAATGGCCTGCTTCATGGTGTAGCTGTGGAAGGGGCGGTGCCTGACCTTGCCCTCGGCGTCGGCCGGCAGGGCATCGCCGAACATTTCGAGGGTCTTGTTCTTGGGCGTGGCGGTAAAGGCGAAGTAGCTGGCGTTGGTCAGCATCTTGCGCGCGGCCATGCGCGATTCGAGGGCGGCGTTGACCTTGTCTTCGGCGTCCTCCTCCTCGTCGTCTTTCGAACCGAGCGCTTTGCTCATGGCCGAGGAGGTCTTGCCTCCCTGGCTGGAGTGGGCCTCGTCGATGACGATGGCAAAGGTCTTGTTGCCGGACACGGCGATCTCGTCGAGAATGAAGGGGAACTTCTGGACGGTGGTGATGATGATCTTCTTGCCGCTCTCGATGAAGGCTCGCAGGTCGCCGGAATGGTGGGCGTGCCCCACGGTCGCGCTCACCTGCATGAACTGTTTGACGGTCTTCTGGATCTGCTCGTCCAGGATCTTGCGGTCGGTGACCACGACTACGGAGTCGAAGAGGGCGGATCCGGCGGGACGGAGGGCGATCAACTGATGCGCCAGCCAGGCGATGGAGTTCGATTTGCCGCTGCCGGCGGAGTGCTGGATGAGATAGCGTTTGCCGGCGCCGCAGGCGGCGACATCGGCAAGCGCCTTGCGCACGACGCCGAGCTGGTGGTAGCGGGGGAAAATCTGGACGCGCGTGGACTTGTGCGTCTTGGGGTTCTTGATCTCAACGATCTGGGCGTAATTCTCAAGAATATCGGTGAGGCTTCGCGGGGCAAGCATCTCTGTCCAGAGGTAGTCGGTCTTGAGGCCGGCGGGGTTGGGCGGGTTGCCCGCGCCGTCGTTACAGCCCTTGTTGAAGGGGAGGAACCAGGATGCCTTACCCTTGAGATGGGTACACATGCGGACCTCGGAGTCGTCCATGGCGAAGTGGACCACACAGCGGCCGAACTCGAAGAGCCTTTCGCGCGGGTCGCGGTCGCGTTTGTACTGCTCCTCGGCGTCAGCGGCGGTCTGCTTGGTGAGTTTGTTCTTCAGTTCAAAGGTGGCGACGGGGAGGCCGTTGATGAAGAGGCAGAGGTCGAGGGCGCGGCGGGTCTCGTCGAGGCTGTAGCGGAGTTGGCGTGTGACGGAGAAGCGGTTCTTGGCGTAAAGCGCGGCGGCGGCGGCGTTGCCGGGCGAGGGCGTGCCGTAGAAGAGGGTGAAGTCGAGGGACTCGTGTTTGATCCCCTTGCGCAGGACGTGGATCACGCCGTGTTTGCCGATCTCCGAGGAGAGGCGGGCGAGAATTTTGAGCCGCTTGATGTCCTTGGCGTTGCCGTAGTCGGTGATGCCCAACTGCTTCAGGGCGGCGGGCTGGGTGTCGGCGAGGAAGCAGAACAGGGGGGAGACGTCGAGCGCGTGGGCGCGGTCGTAGGAGCCGGGGACGCCGGCGAACCAGCCGCTGCCGGCCGGCGCGGGGGCGGCGGGGGCGGCCGACGGGTCGGCGATGGCGGCACCGTCCCACGAGCCCGTCTCAAGGCCCTCCGTGCCGGTGAGGTGGCGCATGATGAGGGATTCGAGACCTTTTTCGGTGGTGTCGGTAGGGTTCATGACGATTACCTGCCCTCGCTAATCAGAACTCTTTTCAAGCAATCGGCGAACTCTGCCTGTGCCAATCAAGCTTGGGAAAAGTCTGTAGTCGTGCGCTTCAAACTGGATTCGACCTGCAGGAATGGCGGGGTTTATGCGGAGAGATGCTGCGAAACGAGTGACATCGCAGGGCCTTGATCTCGGCGTGAGTTTCGATGCCTGCCATTTGGAGTCGGGAATGAGTGCGTTGGCTGCGAAGGCGTCAGCCTCTGTCTCACACAGACACTTGCCCTTTTCTTGCAGGTCGTCGAAGAAGATCTCAATGCCGTCTTTGTCTAGATGTAGCACGACGTGGGCCAGCTCGTGGAAGAGGGTGAACCAAAAGTTGTCGAGACGGTCAAAGCGGAGCGAAAGTGCGATGACTGGAGAGCCGTCTGGCAGTTTCATGGCAGCGCCGTCGAGGTAGGTCTTGGGCAGATGCCGTTCAATAACGAGGTGGATGCCGCTCTTGTTGAGAAACTCCTTGGCGAGCTTGGGGCCTTCCTCCAGATAGCTGAGGCGTGCCAGTTCTGTGAGGAAGGCGTGATTCAGCGTGCCCTTCGCGTATGGAGGCAAGGCTTCGTTCTGGGCGAGGGCCATGACGCGGATACGCCAAGCCGCAAGAGCCTGTTCATCACACTTCTTGCCTGAGCGGACATTCTGGCGGTTGAGTGCGAGGCCCAGTGTGGCTGGCCCGAGCAGACCGACAAACGCGGCGGCAAGATCCTCAATCTGGTGTTTGGCTTCGGCCAGCGTCCCGTTGAAGCCTGGGAACCAGCCGCGCTTGACCATTATGGCGAGCGGGAAACGTTTGAATGCCTGGACTTCCTCTTCTGCCTTGAGCTTTGCTCCGGGTTCCTTCAAAAGAACTTCGGCAGGAATGCCGAGCCCGTTTACCAGGTTCCGGATCATCGTGAGACTCAGATTCCTCTGGCCCGAGAGCACCTCCGAGACCTTGCTCGGGCTGCCGAGATAAGGGATCATGTCCTTATTCTTAAGCCCCTGCTGTTCCATGCGAAAGCGGATGGCAGAGATGGGATTGGGCAGGTCAATCGGGAAGGTTTGCTTTTCGTACAGCGCGACGAGGGTGGCGAGCAAGTCAAGCTCGTCACCTTCTGGCGTGCCAGGCGTCGCGTCGAAAAGCGCTTCGATGCGCTTCATGGCGGCTTCGTAGTGCTCTGCCGTCTTGATCAGTCTTGCTTGCATCAGATCACCTGTGCGTCGATGTTGTCGTACTCTTCGTGCGTCCCCACAAACCGGATATACAGTATCTGGAAGCTGTAGTTGATCCAAACGACCAACCGGTACTTGTTGCCGCAGATATTGAACACGACTCGCCCTTTTTTGAGGATGCTGGCGTTCCCATACTTGGCCTTAACGTCTGCTGGCGTCTGCCACGTAGCGTGCTCAGCTTCCTTGAACCACGCCTTCAGCTCCTGTTCAGTGGTAGGCTGCGTCGTCCAGTAATCGCTGAGAGTCTTACGAGCAATGACGCGCATATTATTCCCTGTTTGGGTTATCCTGTCAATACTGAATTCCCAAATCGGGAATATCGTGCGGCGGGGGTATTGGAAACGAAAAGCGGCGTCGCGCGGGATACCGCTTGCCGCCGCACTCCAAAACGGGCGCTCATGCTTCGGCCTCCTCGGGTTCGAGGGCGGGATCGTCGGCGGCATCGGGTTCATCGGGGGAGACGGACAGAACGGACGCAACGGGCTCGGTTGCGGGCAGGGATGCGGCGGCGGCGCGGACGTCGAGCTTGCCGGTCACCACGTCGGCGGACAGGCGGGTGCGGTATTCGCGGAGCAGGGCCATCGCGCGTTGGAGGTTGGTGATGGCGGTGCGCAACGGAGCAATTGCTGTTTCAATATAGGCTAAAACGGCCTGTTGTTCATCTATTGAAGGAGTCGGTACTGCAAGGTTTGCATATTTGTCCGCGCCGATATTTTGAATTGTCGCTTTAATGAAGATTGAGTCCTTCCAGCGGAGGAAAGCGGTACTCTGCGTGAAAGAGAATAGATATTCCGGTATGACTATACTCGTGTTCGGTCGAGCGCGAATGAGGTAGCCAGCGTAACAAGCTTCTACGGTATTCGTGCGAACTAAGAAAGCTTTTCCGACTGTTGCTCCACTGCGCGCGAACAGGATGTCACCGTCCTCCACGAGGTAATCCTTAGCCACCTCTGGCGGCAGAGAACGGAATGTGTCAGGACGAAGGCTGCCGTCTCCGTTGAAGTCCGTGATACGCAGGTAACGTGGCCAGATTGGATTGTCAAATTCAGCAGCTGCGTTGGCACCGTATGTCAATTTTCCTCGAATACAGAATCGCAAGCGCCGCACCTCCCAATGCGCCGGGATGTCGCCGAGCCACGGGATGCCGGAGGGTTTGAGGGAGACGTTGGGATCGAGGCCGCGGGTGACGGCGCGGTGGATGATGGCCTGCTTCTGCTCGTTGAGCAGCGCGATGATCTTGCGCTTGGCGCGGATCGCCCGGTCGATGCGGCCGTGGGCGTGGTCGAGGAAACGCACGATGGCGGCTGGGTCGTAGGGCGGGGGGAGGGGCGTGTAGATCACCTTGAAATGCTCTGGCCGGAGGCTCCACATGTCGGACGTGATCCCATAAGACCAGCGTTCAGCCTCTTTCGCAAAGAGCGGGGTACGATAAAGATGATGGAAGTAGCGCGGCACGTTTGCGTCTTCGCGAAGGCGCATAACGACGTAGGCGGGACTGATGATGCCGCGAAGGTCGGATGCGGCAATCGCACCCTGCCATGCGCGCATTTTGTTGTAGGCGATGTCGCGGGGCTGGACGAGTTTGTAGGCCGACTTGTTGAGGTTGGAGCTGTCTTTCTTTGAACTGTCGGCAAGGAGCGTTTCTTGGCTGACGATGCCGCGGGTGATTGTGACTGAAAGCATCTCCTCATCGGGATGCTCGCGGTCTTTCACTTCGTCGAAGATAGCACGGTTTGGCAGCACCGGCCAATGGCGCGGAACTGAACCGAGCCAGGGTTGGCCGGAGTCCTTGTACGCGGGATAGGGCTGGAGGGAGTCGGTCACGCCTGGCCTCCGACGGCCGGCAGCCGTCTGACGGCCTGTTCCTGCGCATGCATGATTGCCTGGTGCAGTCGACGGCGCAGCAGGGACAGCGGCGGCAGTTCGGTCAGGTACTCGGCAACGCGAATGGATTTGGCGTCGAGTTCGAGCAGTTCCACTTGCTCGGCGTCGGCACCGGAGCACAGGATCAGCCCGATCGGGGCGTCTTCGCCGGGGGCGCGCTCGTATTTATCCAGCCAGCGCAGGTACAGCTCCATCTGACCGACATGCGCGGGCTGGAAGGATTCCAACTTCAGTTCGACGGCGATCAGCCGGCGCAGATGACGGTGGTAGAAGAGCAGGTCGAGATGAAAGTCGTCCTTGCCTATGCTCATGCGCTTCTGCCGCGCAACGAAGGCGAAGCCCGTGCCCAACTCCAGCAGGACGCCCTCGATCTCGCGCAGAATGGCGGTTTCAAGGTCGCGCTCGCTGTAGGTCCCCGTGAGACCCAGCAGGTCGAGCAGGTAGGGGTCGCGGAAAACGAGATCGGGGCTCATCTGCCCGTTCCGTAGTTTGGCGATCTCCCCCGCGATCATGGCTTCCGGTTTCTTGGACAGTGCCGTTCGCTGGTACAGCATGCCGCCGATCTTCTGCCGGAGCGTGCGCACGTCCCAACGTTCGATGCGGCACATCTCGGCGTAAAAGTCGCGGGCGAGCGGATCCTTGATGGGTAGCAAAGCATGAAAATGAGACCAGCTCAATTGTTGCGACAGCGTTACAACAATCGCCTCATCGGGGAACAACTGTGCAAACTGGATCATGCGGGCAATCTCGGCATAGCTGAAGCCGCGCCCGTACTCCACCATCAATTCTCGTGACACGGTCACGAGAATCTGCTTTCCATAGGCGGCGCGTCCGCCCTGAAGATTTTCGTGCAAGAGCCTCCGTCCCATGTACCAGCAAAGCAGGGTCTGGGTAGCACAAACGACCGTGGCGATCCGCTGGCGTGCGGACTGGATCAGCGCTCTCAGATCCGTGAGGAGCGCGGCTTCATTGACCACCGGCGGAACGTCATTTCCAGTGCCACACCTCGATACCCGATTGTTTTTGCTCTGCAGCGCGGGTGGCTTGCGCGTGCGGCGGGAAGGCGTCGGTTTCCTGGTCATCGCGGCCCTCCCTTCAGCAACCCGTCCAGCAGGCCCTCGGACTCCTGCTGCACGGCGAGGATGTCGGCGCGGATCTCGGCGAGGGTGCGCAGGGGTTGGGGCTTGTAGAAGTGGCGGGTGAAGGAGATTTCGTAGCCGACCTTGGCGGAGTCGGGTTTGATCCACGCGTCGGGGGTGTAGGGCAGGACCTCGCGGCGGATGAAGGCTTCGATGCCCGCTTTCGCGGTGGCTTCAGCGGGCAGGCCGCCGGGGAGGCCTTTCTTGGGAGCCGGTTCCGCATCCTCGGACGGGTCGGGCTCCTCGGCGGGATCGGACCAGTCGGCAAGCATCTTTTCGACCTCCGGGCGGATGGTGGCGAACGCGATGCAGAGGGCGTCGCCGAAGCGGTCATAGAGTTCGGCGCGGAGCGCCTCGTCGCCGGAGGCGAAACGGAGGGCGTCGACGGCTTTGAGGGTCAGCCGGCTGTGGAGGCGGAGAGGGCGCTCGACGGTGACCTTCCAGTAACCGAAGGCGGCGTTGGGGAAGATCTTGGATTGCGGGGATTCGGTGAAGGAGAGGTAGGCGTCGCAGATGCGGGCGATGTCGTCCTCGGAAAGCTCGCAGTTTTTCTTGCCGAGATTCTTGCGCAGGGGCTTGAACCATTGGGAGGCGTCGATGAGCTGGACCTTGCCGCGGCGATGGTCGGGCTTGCGGCTGGAGAGCACCCAGACGTAAGTGGCGATGCCGGTGTTGTAGAAAAGGTTGAGCGGGAGGGCGACAATGGCCTCCAGCCAGTCGTTCTCGATGAGCCAGCGGCGGATATTGCTCTCGCCCTGGCCGGCGTCGCCGGTGAAGAGCGAGGAGCCGTTGTGGACCTCGGCGATGCGGGAGCCGAGGGCGGAGGTGTGATCCATCTTGGAGGCCATGTTGGCGAGGAAGAGCATCTGGCCGTCGCTGGAGCGGGTGACGAAGGAGAGTTCCTCGCCGTTGTGCATGACCCGGAAGCGGGGGTCGCGCATGCCGTCCTTGCCGCCCATGAGGTCGAGATCCTTCTTCCAGCTCTTGCCGTAGGGCGGATTGGCGAGCATGAAGTCGAAACACTTGGCGGGAAAGGCGTCGTTGCAGAGGGTGGACCATTCGGCGCCACCGACGATGTTGTCGGCGTTCTGGCCCTCGCCTTTGAGGAGCATGTCGGCCTTGCAGATGGCGTAGGTCTCGGGGTTGATCTCCTGGCCGTAAAGGTGGGTTTTGACGTTGCGGCTGCGTGTGGCGGTGAGGCGTTTGAGCGTCTCCTCCGCGACGGTGAGCATGCCGCCGGTGCCGCAGGCGCAGTCATAGAGGGTGTAGGAGCCGGGCTTGATCTTGTCGGAGACGGGCAGGAAGATGAGGTTGGCCATGAGGCGGACCGCGTCGCGTGGCGTCCAGTGCTCGCCGGCCTCCTCGTTGTTCTCCTCATTGAACTTGCGGACAAGCTCCTCGAAGACGGTCCCCATGGCGTGGTTGTCGAGGCCGGGATGGCGCTGGGAGCCGTCGGCGTTCAGGACGGGGTTGGGGCTGAGATTGATGTCGGGGTCGAGGAACTTGTTGATGAGCGTGCCCAGCGCGTCGGCTTTGGAGAGCGTGGAGAGCTGGTTGCGGAACTTGAAGTTTTCGAGGATGTCCTGGACGTTCTGCGAGAAGCCGTTCAGGTAGTCGGTGAAGTCGGCGAGAAGCTGCTGCTGGCTGCCGCGCGACTGGAGATCACGCAGGGTGAACTTGGAGGTGTTGTAAAAGGCCTGGTCGGCGGCTTGGCAGAGGGCGGCGCGCTGCTCGGTGATGCCCGCCTTGTCGAGCATGGCCTTGGTGTCCAGAACGGCATGCTTTGTCGGTTCGAGGACGGCGTCCATACGGCGCAGGACGCACATGGGCAGGATCACATCCGGGTACTTGCCGCGCTTGAAGAGATCGCGGAGCACGTCGTCCGCGATGCCCCAGATGAAGGAAACGATTTTGTTGTGTGTCGCCTGATCCATTTCTCACCCGCTTTTTTCATGCTGCCATGAGAGAGGAAAATGGGCAGAGATCATAGCATAAAGTGGCACTTCACGAGAATCTGTGGGTGGTAGTTGATTAAGAAAGGCGCATCCGGTTATCCTTCTTGTACACAAAACAGAGGAGGATAAACGACACCGGATGCGCGTAGAAACTTTACTAAACCACATGG
>Ga0194113_10000832_pt1 | contig 41560 bp, 29 predicted proteins | sample TA2MahC200mmetaG_FD_146193 | JGI IMG/M metagenome (GOLD analysis project Ga0194113, IMG submission 146193) | Freshwater microbial communities from Lake Tanganyika, Tanzania - TA2015017 Mahale Deep Cast 200m | ecosystem: Environmental > Aquatic > Freshwater > Lake | place: Tanzania: Lake... | reverse complement strand
ATAGCTTTACCTGATAGAACAGGGGGAGAATTTGAGAAGATTAAAGAAGGAATAAGAAAAATAGAAAAAAATAAAATACGGATTGATAGAGTTGTTGAATATAAACATCAACCCACTACTCAAAGGCCCCCTGAAAATCTTGCGATAGCAAAAATCCAGAAAGAAATGCTAGATGAGGAAATTATACTCATTGACAGAATGGTTACTTCTAATTTTTTAAAAACCGATAAGATTTTAATGATTGATGGCTCTTTGCAGTATACAAACATCAAAGCAGAACAAGAATATATTTTCCATAACGTAATAGGTGTTTCAAAGTCTTTTAACCCTAATCTGCAGGGAATATTAAAAACTAAAGGAAAAGAAATAGGTAGTTATCTAACCTCGTTAAATTATGGTGAAAGAACACCTGTGTACAAATATGAACCCCAAAGTGGGAGAAAATTTAAAACCGTAATAGGAGCCTGGTATTTGAGAATCAGAGAAAAAAAATACACAAAGGGTCCGTTAGAAGGTATTATTAAAATTGAAAAAATAGCTACCACACAAAAAGAGAAAGAAGATGGCTTTCAAACAGAATTGATTGATGAGATTTCTTCAGCCATTCTTCAGGAGTGGAATGTAACTTGCCACGATAAAGATGATCGCTGGGCTAGTTTTGAAAAACATTACGAAAAGGCATCGTGAACTTCAAACATATAATTGGAAAATCGACTTTCAAATACGGTTTTACCATACCGAAAAGATATTATTCAGATATTATTGTTCCATCTAAAGGAGAAAAAAGAAAAATTAATTTGATTTTTGCAGAAAGCCAAAACTGTTCTGCGTGGTTATGTAGATTGAATAACACGTCCAGTCATTTACAAGTTAGATATGATAATAAGTTTGGATTGCCTTTTGTAAATTGGCTAAAGAATACTTTCCCAAAAAGCTATAATGCCGAAAACCAATCTCTTAATGAATTTGTAGAAATTGAGGTAATTGACAATGATAGCTTTTCAATAAAGGCGTATCCACTATTATCAAGAAATTGCTTGTATTTTTCCGACATAATTATCCATAAACTCGATTCTTCTTTACTCTCATACGATCAAAGATTTTTGGATATTGTAATTGCAGTTAGAAATATCCCATTTGAAGATGATAAAAGACAAATGCATTACAATTTTAGAATCAAAGAAGAGTTATCAAGTGCTGGATGGTTGAATGAACAAAAAATTGTTGGTGATAAAAAAGTTAAACTAAAGTGTGATTACAGGAAAGAAGATTTCCAATTAGAAGTCGAATTTGGTAATGCCAGAACATATTATCAGGACATAATAAAATTTGTTATGGCATATAATTCTGGCTTAATTAAACTTGGTGGTTTAATTGTTCCTTCATCTAAATTTGCAAGACATCTGTGTAATCTTGGTATTAAAAACGCTTATAAAATGAGCGATGGTGCGCGTACAAAATATTCTGGAATGATGGACTTTAAAAAAGCGGCATGCGAGTTTCCTTACATTGAAAATATTTTTCTAACACCCTTCTTTATACTTTCTTTAGATTACCAAAGATAAAATTTATAACAACTCCGTTCCTATCAAACTTAGCCTGTCGCAATAAATTTGAATTTCTTTACAATTAGTTAAAAATAGAACATGATCCATTAGTAAATAGCCCATACCTTTTAAGAATTTACGAAAATTTAAATGATTATATCTTCCATAGGATTCCAAAACCCAAGAACAAACTCAAATTTACATCCTTATTAACCTATTATGGATTAAAAAAGAAAGAAGATATTAAAAAGGAAATAATTCTTAAATGTAAAGAGGATCTAAATTACTTTGTTGAGAAATATCGTAATAAAGGCCGAAAGAATCGATATGTTGACTTCAACCAAGGAATAGATTGCAGATACGTTAATGAAGAAAATATGAAATTGCTTAGTCAGATTCCTATTAGACCAATGCGGATTTCTTTTGATCATATTTCACTTAAAGACAAATACATAAACGCAATTCGCTTAGCGGATAAATATGGCATCAAAGAACTTTCTAACTATATCTTATTTAACTATGTAGATAAACCCGAGGATTTATGGGAACGATTAAAAATTAATGTTGATCTTCATAAAGAGCTTAATTCAAATATTTTTTCCTTCCCGATGAAATTCATTCCTCTATATGGTTACGAATCACTAAATAGAAAGTATATAGGTAAGTATTGGAATCGGAAATATTTAAGAGCCGTCCAATGTGTATTGAATGTAACTAAGGGCATTGGAATGCCTGGGACTTCATTTTTTCAAAGGGCATTTGGTAAGAATCTTAATGAATACTTTGAAATACTGATGATGCCTGAACCCTTTATTCTCTGGCGAAATTTCTATGATCGTAAAGGCATTTCCGATAAATGGCGTTATCAATTAAAAAACCTTGATAAAAAACAAAGAGAAGAAGCAAATAAAATTATTTTTTCAAATGATTTTTATAGCTTCAATGGGTCGACAACTAAATCAGTTATTTCATTACTGAAATTTTACCAACTGCCGAAATCTTCTCCTCTTAAGGGTGAAAATATTTTACAAACTCCTAAACACAATACTTTCTCCATCGTCTAAGTATTATAACGAATAAAATACGCTTTATAGCAATGACATATTAAAACTGCTTTGTCTTTGTGTAACTCAATCTCTTCTCAGTATAACTCAGTGTAACAGCATTTTTTATTTCACAGAGGATCACAGAGCAGGCACCGAGCGCCTCAGAGGATTTAATATTCAGTAACGACACTAGCAGAGTTTTACTATAGACTGATTGCCAAAAACAAACCAGTTCCTGTTCGGTTCTGAAGTTCTATCCCAAATCTCCGCCCCAAACAAAATTATTGAATGTTGGAGATGGATATCTACTTACCACAATGTTTTTGGAAATATTCAAATTCTTTGAAAGATTTTTAATTTGCGAGAAGTCTTGCGAGGTCGCTGTTTCTTTTACTTCGACAGCTGTTTTTCCATTAAGAATAAAATCTATCTCTTTGCCGGTTTTAAGAGAATAATACTGAACCTTGCCGTAAAATTTCATCTGATTGAAAACAGCATTTTCAAATTGAACGCCGCTGCTGACTTCTGCAAGCTGATTTAATAATCCATTGTCATTTATAAAAATCTTTGGAGCTTTAACTATCTCTCTGTCTGGATTTTTCGAGAGAACTGTTACTCTTGAAATTACGAATGTGTTTTCAAGTAAATCGAGAAAGTTGTAAACCGAAGGTCTCGATATTCCGGTAAGTGATGCGAGTTTGGAGTAGTCAAGCCGCGTGCCTGCTCGTCTTGAAAGCATCTTCAAGAGGTTATGAAGATTTTTCTGGTCTCTTATGTCTGAGATATTTTTTATGTCTATATTTAAATAAGAATTTAATATATCAGCGGCAATATCTTTTTTATCACGCACATTTTTGGACAAGACAGCTTCCGGAAAACCGCCGTAGCGGATAAACTCCTCATAATAACTTTTCAATCTTTCATATTCGGCCGGGATGAACTGTCTGCCCAAACTCTTTGAATGGGTGAAAGTTATTTCCTTGAATTTCAAAAACTCTCTAAAGCTTAACGTGTATAATTCAAAAACCTTTTTCCTGCCAGCAAGCGATTCACTGAACAAATTTTTAATGTAATATGTGCTTGATCCTGTGACAATGAATTTTATCGGATAATTATCATACAAGTATTTGATAACGCTGACAATTCCCGGCGAAAGCTGAACTTCATCTATCGCAAGCAGAATTTTTTTTCTAAAATCAAGATTTCTTGAACTTAGTGCTGTTATAATATTCTCGTAATTTTTTTCTGCAAATAATTCTCTGTTGTCCATTCGTTCCAAATCGAAGTAAGCTTTGTTTTCGTTCGGGAAATCTTCGAGTAATTTTTTTATTAAGGTTGTTTTCCCGGTGCGTCTAAGCCCGGTTATAACAGTTATATGTCTTTTTGAGAGATGTTTTCTAAGTTCTGGATAAATAAGCCGGTCTTTGTAGTTTATCAAATTAATTCCTTACTTTTTGTCAAGACTAATTTACAAATAGACATACTATTTGTAAAGGGCACTTTACAAATAGTAAAACCATATTAAGATAAAACTCTCTGGTATAAGCTGACGAGGGAGATAAATTCACTAACTTTCACAGCGCATAAATCACTGGCGGATAATCAACCGTTCAGTGGAGGATTATCTGCTGTGGTAGACTGTCTTCAACCTGCATTGACCCGCTTGAACTTGTGCGCCGTACAGGCGGTTGCAAATTCCGGTTTTCTCGATATATCCGTCGGTTGACGGATTACTCGAAAACCTAATTTTATAATGGTTCTCGCCTGCCTGCAACATGAGATTTGGTTTGGCGGGCAGGAGTAGTTCCGATCTTGTTTGCCGGCAGACAGCTTTGTCGGAACGTATCGAGAGAACAAAAAATAAAAATTCTGTAATAGCTTGCACAGTGGGCCCGTGTTCTATTAATGCACGCATTATCCAAACATAAAGTTTTAATTCGTATCTTAGCCGAGAGCGAGTTATGAAAAAGCTTGATATCGATCCATTCAAATCGAAAGAAGCGTTCAGAAAAAATTATGAGCTTCATGATAAAGCGGCAAAGCACGGCGAAGAGTTTCTTGCACAATGGGGATTCAACTTTCAGGAGTTCGGGAGAGATAAACGTTACGAACGTGTCTGGGAAAAGGGAGAAGATAAGCCAGACCTTATTTTGATTTATGAAAATAAAAACATTGCACTCCTCGACTGGAAAGCGAAACGGACTTCGCAACTGATTATCAACAAACGCGCTTATGATTCATACAAATCCTGGATGGAAAAATTCAATCTCCCCGTGATCATTGCATTCTGCTTTTTCAATAAGGATGAACAGTTTGAAAAAATAGAGTTCGTAAACATAGCCGATGCGGTAATCTCGCAGAAGAACGAAAAAGTGTGGGATAAAAATATAGTTGTTGAATTTAAATCAAAAACGATTAGCTTTACGAAAGAAAACATATTAAAAAGCTTGAGGGTGTCATAATGGAAAAATATCATTATGAATACATTTTTAAGAATTCGAAAAACTCTGATGAGCTTTTCGATACGTTCGATAAGGCGGTGAAGGAGGGAGTGGACAATTTCGAGATCTACAAGATTCTGTTTTGGAATCCTGCGCTGAGCAAGAACGAAGTCTGCATGTTCGTCAAAAAGCTTGCATCTTCATTTCCAAAAATATCCTATGACGTCTATATGTGGGGAGCGAAAGTCATCGAGCTGAGCTACGAGAATGACGACAATCTGGAAACCGTAATAACTTTTTATAAAAAAGCTGCAGAATCGAACAACAAACTCACCGAACCTTACATCCGAGCATTGGACTGCTACAATTCCGATCTGAAAATTCCTCAGCCGAATACACTTGTAAATTTTGTTAAACGCGGAGTGAACAAAGTGAACGATCCTTCGATTCTATACTACAAGCTATCGGAACTCTACGGAAAGATGGGAAACATCGAATTGAAGAATCATTACGTTGCACAAGGGGAAAAATCTATTAAGCGAAGGATAAAAATCTAAATCGGATAGCCGATCTCAAAATAGAATTGATACGGACCGAAGCTGAGCGGACGTTTCAGAAGATCGTTGCGAATATAAAATCCTTTTCCAACAGAAAAGTTTGCCGGACCGATCGGCGTATCAAATGAAACCGTTGCGCCTATCCCGTGTCTTAGCTCTGCAAATTTTACTGATGAAGTTCCTTGCCAAACAGCCCCAAGATCATATCTGACTTTTAAGTAAGTATCGAAAAATATTTTTATCGGAAGAAAGAACCGGTATTCAAGCGAAGCGAGGAAGAGCTGTTTTCCGCGGAGATCATTTTCTTTCAAACCAAAAAATGAGTTCTGTCCGCCGAGACGAAACTGCTCGGAGATTGGAAGTGTCTCATCTCCAAATCCAAAAACAAATTTTGGAATGAGCGTGTGATTCTTGAAATAAGTATGGAATGCTTCGTATGAGAAAAATATTTTTGAATAACTTATCTCACCGCCAAGAATTTTTTGTGACGTTTCGTAGAAGACATTCATCAAAATTCCTTCTTTTGGGAAGGGGTATTTATCCTGCGAATCGAAAATAGAACCAAGCCGTAAGCCGACGAGATTAAATTCGCCGGTTTGAAAACCAAATCCGCTTAACGAACTTATGTTTTGCTTTTCTTTTCTCCCTTCAACATAAATATTTCCGAGCTTTTCGACTTGCGTACCTACAGCCAGACTCAATCCGTATTTTACTTCTCTGTATTCTCCGGTTTGCAGGCGCGACCAGTTTTGCGGAGAAATTTCCGGTGCGTCGGAGTATGAAAAACGATCAATTAAATCATAGAACGCTTTCACTTTGTAAGTGATAAAAGTATTGAAGACGCGGTTTGAACGATGCTCAAGTCCCAAGTATCTATTCCGCAGCCCGCCAAGGAATTGAAATCCAATTTCTGTAGCAGAGCCGAAAATATTTTCATCGCGAATGTCGAGAGCTAATTGCAAATTCCTTTCGTTATCGCCTCGTAATCCAATTCGAATTAATCCGGAATATTTTTCCTTTACTCGGAAAGTTAGATTCTTTATATCATCCGCATCAGAATAATAAGCAAAGGTATTTTCGAAAAGATTAGTCGCGTTCAAATTAGTAAGACTTGTTCTTAGTAAATTAACATCAAAAAGCTGATTCTGCCGCAGACGAATTTCACGCTGAATAACATTCGGATCGGTTTTGTTATTGCCTGAAATAATTATGTTGTCAATCTTTCCTGAAGTTGTTTCGAAACTCAACGTTCCATCAGCAGCATCGAATTGTACATTAGTCACGTCAATGAGAGACAATCCTTTAGAACGGTATTCGCGCATCAGCGAAATAAATTTCTCAATTAAAGTCTTCGGGTTGAACGGTTTTCCGATCAGCGAAGAGAATGCCCCTGCTTCATCTACGAAAGAATGGATCTCTTTATTATTGAATGCGATCTTTTTTAATATTGGTATATTTTGAAAAGAAACTTCTGCGGTTGTAATGCCGTCTTTATTAAAAAAATCTAACTGAATAAATTCATAATTATTCTCAGCAGTTTGGTAGAGGTCTTCAATCACGCGGCTAGATTGAATAGAATCTTTCAAAGAGTAAGAAGCAATCATAGCATCAAAAACAGATTCAGCCTGAGGTGTGTAAACTAAATTATCAATTGTAAAAGAGAATGCAGCTAAGTTCTCCGAATATTTTGTGTTAATTAAATTTTTGATTTTATCGATTGATCTTTTTGTTTCCAAGTAACCAATTTCAACAAGCGAATCCAATCCAGTGAAATCGGAAGAAGAATGTTCTATCGGAGGAGTGATCACTACATCTGCCATTTCCAATTGTTTTTCTTCAAGTTGTTTTAAAGGAATGCTTACGACCTGATCTGCTAAATACCATGGAGTTCGAAGGTCCTCCAACGGACGCAAAGGACTTGTAGTATTTACTGCAATAATAATATCCGCACCCAATTCTTTCGCAATGCTTACAGGAATGTTTGCAACCAATCCACCGTCGGCTAAAAGAAGAGTGTCTCTTTCAATTGGCGAGAGTAAAAATGAAACACTTGAACTTGCACGCATCGCTTCGGAAAGATCGCCCCCAGAAAGTACCACCGCCCGACCGGTTTTCAGATCTGTACAAACTGCTCTGAAGGGAATTAAGAGTTCATCAAAACTTTTTTTTGCATGGATAGGGGCTTGGATGATCGTAAGATTCAAAAAGTTTGTAAGCTGCTGTCCAAAGCTGATTGAAGTAGGAATTACCGGGGATAACCCAACCAATCTTAAAGTTAAAATATTTTTATCCTCAGTAATTTTTTGATCAACGAATAGATCTGTTCTGCGTTTCTTTTCGGTGAATGAAGTTATATTAACCCAATCTTCAAGCGTAAGAATTGAATCGAGGTCTTTTGTCGAATAGCCGCTGGCATAAAGTCCGCCGACGATGCTTCCGAAACTCGTACCAACAATTAAATCTACATCAATGTTATTTTCTTCGAGAGCTTTAATTACTCCAAGCTGCGAAGCACCGCGTGCACCTCCGCCAGAAAGAACAAGAGCGACTTTAGGTTTTTGTTTTGGAATTTTATAAGAAAGTCCGAAGGGGAGCGGCTGTATCTGATATTCAGTTTTAATAGTTTGAATTGATTGTGCAAGAGCATTACACGAAACGAACAGGAGAAGAAAAATTGAGAACACAGATAATTTAAACAGCGTCACGGGGTTATTAGAATTGCCAAAATTTAAATTGACCACCCTCTTTTTTTGAATATCAGCGGCAATCTGTTTAATCTGTGTCATCAGAGTGCAATTTTAAATCTAGAACTTGCCTTTTGCCATTCGCTTGCGGCGATCTTTTGCATTTTCTTCTGCTTGCTGCATTAGACGCTGCATCCAAGATTTTTTCCCGGTATCTTTTACTGGTTGAAGCTCAATTGCAGGAGTGAATTTATTCATATACTGCTGCTGTGCAATTGAAAATAAGTTGAACATGAAATAATACAAATTCAAACCTGAAGGAAATGAGTTGAACAGAAGCGTAAACATAACAGGCATAATATAAACCATTGCCTTTTGACGTGGATCGGTTATAGTCATCTTTTGCTGCAAAAACATTGTTACGCCGAGCAGAAGTGCCAAGCCGCTGATTTCATTTATTTCGAATATTGGAATTCGGAAGGGAAGAGTAGCGATTACATCTGCAATTGAAAGGTCTTTAATCCACCATACAAATGGCTCGTGACGTAATTCAATAGTAGATCTGAAAAGTCCATATAGGGCGATCAAAATAGGCATTTGAAGCAAAATAGGAAGACATCCTCCTGCAGGATTGATTCCGTAAGTCTTGTAGAGCTTCATCACTTCTTGGTTCATCTTTTGCGGATTATCTTTGAGCTTTTCTCTCAGCTCTGTCATTTTCGGCTGAAGCAGACTCATCTTCTTCATCGATTTCATACTTTGCTTAGTCAATGGATGAAGAACGATTTTGATTATGAGCGAAAAGATAATTATTACTAAGCCAAAGTTTGAAATGAAAGAATGCAGAAACTTAAACAGCGGCAGAAGAACATACTCAGCAATCGGCCGAACAATGAATGTCAATCCAAAGAAAGTTCCGAAATCTACAAGTGCCACAAGCGAATGATGATGATTGTTTAAAATGTCGTATTCGATTGGGCCTAAATAGAGTTCGTAAGACTTTTTCTGATATGATCGATCATTGAAAGTCTGCTTGAAAATTATTGAATAATTTTCATATTCACTTCTGTTCGGGCCGATATATTTTTTCCCATCTAAAGTAATACCGCCATCCTGATCGATCTCTTCAGGAATGATTGCAACTGCAAAATATTTATTCTTAATTGCCGCCCAATCGATTGCGCCGTTAGCATCTTTGATGTACTTTTCATTTGGCGAGCTTGCGTCAAGATCGAATTCTTCCTCGGCAGCATAGAAGAGAGCTTTTGAAAAAGTGGCTTCATCATGAGTATTTTTCTCGACGAAGCGAATACCGTTTTGCCAATTTACAGTAAAAGTTCTATTTGAGATAATTCGCTCCATTGAAATAAATTCAATATCTGCTTTAAGAGAATATTTCCCTTTGTATGCCGTGTAAGTTTTTCTGACAGAACTTGTTTCGGAAACTTTCATTACAAAGCTGACGGAGACAGAATCGGAATTATCAGTGTTAAGATAAGATAGATTTTTTTCAGGCTTGAATTCAAATCCGGACGTATTTATAAGTTTCCCATCGAGAGTTAAAAACGTAACTGAAAAATCGCCACCCGCTTTAGAATTGATAAGCTGAACGTCTCCGCCGTACCATTCATTGTATTTCTTTAAGAAGAATTTCTGGATCTTTGCCCCGGTCGATGTCAGTTCGGCACGAAATAGATCATTTTCAATAGTAACTATTTGATTTTTCCCAGCTTGTGCAGTTGAAAAATATTGCCCAAGTGTATCGATAGGAGTTGGAGTTTGTGCTTGAACGGCGCGCTCTTCTTCCTTTTTAATTTTTGATGTGTCAATCTGTGCGGTAGTGTCTTGTTTTTTCTTTGGCTGCTGATTTGGATCTGGAGAATTTGTCCAAAGCCAAACCATTAAAACTAATCCGATCAAAACAAATGCTAATGCTGTATTTCTATCCATTTCAAATTCCTAATTAGTTTAAAGGGTCGAATCCCCCTTTGTTAAAAGGATTGCACCTCAAGATTCTCCAAGCAGATTTTCCAAATCCTTTAAAAGCTCCGTACTTACTGAATGCCTCGATGGAGTATTCAGAGCAAGTCGGATAAAATCGGCATGATGGAGGAAAAAGTGGAGAGATGAGTCTTTGATAAAATTTAATTATATAAATGAAAATCCACTTCATTGCAGTTCACTGTCGTTTTGTATAACATTCATCATTCCTAACATTTCCGGCTCAAAGTCTTTATATCTTAAAACATTATTTTGTTTCTGATTCAATCTATGAGAAGAAAAAATTACAAAGAGGGATTTTCCTTTTGTTTCAAGTGATGAAAAAAATTTATGTTTGTGAAGTCTAAAAATTTCCCTTAGAATTCTTTTGAAGCGATTTCTCCATACGGCAGTTCCATTTTTTTTCCCGACAATAAATGCGGCTTGAAGCCGCAAGTCGGTAAAATTTTTTAATTGGTAGAAACATCTTATTGTTTGATTTTCGGAATAGAGCTTTTTGCCGTAGAGGAGAGTTTCCTCAAAATATTTTTTTGATTTTAATTTTTCACTTTTTGGAAAGCGGAATCGCTGCAAGGGATTTATTTCTCATCACTTACGGAAAGTTTTTTTCTTCCTTTTGCTCTTCTTCTTGATAATACGTTTCGTCCGTTTTTAGTTTTCATTCGTTCTCTAAAACCGTGCTTTCTCTTACGCTTCGTATTGCTCGGTTGATATGTTCTTTTCATCGAATTTCCTTATAATTCTTAAAATTTAGGCACAAAGTTAGAAAAATTAGATTTTATAAACAATTGATTTAGGAATATGATTATAATTGCCAATTCCTATAAAAAATGAATAAAAAAGCATAAAAGAAGAGATAAAATAAAATCTGATTACAGGTCGGTAATTGAATCTATTCCTTCAGGCATAGGGAGATAAAATCGAATTGGCCGAACCGAACCGTCTTTCTTGAGCTGGCGTTCGACTTTCTTTTTTATCAATACACTGTGTTCAATGAAAATATCATCCTCCACAATTGAACCAAAAAGATAGCTTGTCCCTTTAATTAAAACATTCTTGCCAATGCGCAGCGGAAAGTCGTCGCTTCCGGTCATATTTACGCTGGATTCGATTCTTGAGCCATCTCCGATCTCGATATTGCCTTTGATGATGTCTCCCCAAAGAATTTCTACATTGTTACCAATCTTGAAAGTTTGATGAGAAAAAGTTGAAAGTAAAACATTCTCCCACACTTTCACGTTCTTTCCGAAATGAACATTCCCATCTACATGAACATTTTTTTTCAGCTCTACACCAACGTTCAGTTTTACCCCATGACCGATATGAGCACCTTTTCCGATTTTAATATCAAGCGGAGTTCCGTTTTTATCTAATTGAATTATTTCTTCAATAACTTCTTCGCAGATGAAAAAATCTTCTGGATCGTCAATCTCAATTATATCTTTTAGCTTTTCATACGCTCGCTCACGGGCAATAGCATCCATTTCTTTCAATACACTTTTTACGTTGAATCCCATAACGACAGATTGGTCTTCCGGCGAAACGGCGTGCACAGTCAATCCATTTTTATTGAAGATGGAGATCATATCTGTAATATAAATTTCCTGCTGAACGTTATCGCTTTTTAGCTCGACTAAATATTTTTTCAATTCGTGCGATTTGAATGCATAAACTCCTGCGTTGAATTCATTATTCGTCAGCAGTTCATCTTTTGTGAAGGAATAAGTTTTGCCCTTGAATTCAACGATGTATGGTTTATCCTCTGCAAGGTTTAAAATATCTTTGTGTTCAATAATTTCAATTACGCTTCCGAAATCTTTGCCTGAATTTTTCTTGTTCACATCTTTTTCCGGAACACGGATAATTCTTCCGTAGTAGTTTTTCTTATAATCGCCTTCATAAATTCCTGTCATTACCATCATATCGGCGGAAGATTCTTCAAAACTTTTTTTGAATTTAGCAACCGCTTCGGAAGTTATCAGTCCCATATCGCCAGGAAAAATAAAAATTGTTCCATCAAAACCATTTTGACCGAGCGGCTCCATTCCGATTCTTACAGCATGGCCTGTACCATTTTGTTCCTTTTGATAAGCAAACACAGTTCTGACTTTTTCCCCGACTACAGAGGCAACATCTTCAGCTTTTATTCCAACTACAACAACTATGTTCGGATTGTCAAGCCCGTGCTCACAAGCTTGATATACTCTTACGACAGTTGGTTTTCCCCAAATGTTGTGAAGCATTTTCGATACATTTGATTTGATCCTCTTTCCATGTCCTGCTGTAAGAATGATGGCAGCTTCTTTAGAGGTTGTATCGACCGAACTGCTCAAGTCGTTTAGTATTGAGATTACTTCTTTAGGATTAACTTTTTCTTCCATTGCATTTCCGATTTGTAGGCAAATATATAAATGGAATCAGTAAGATGGAAATTGGAATTTGAGAATGCAGCTTAATGACAATTTCATTAAAAGGGGTTAAAGATGGCCTTATTTCTATTAGTGTTTAATAGTCAAGAGTTCTTTATTTTTGAGGTAGATAATTCAGAGATTAGAATGATTTCCTATTTTTTGTTTTGGAGGAATAAATGTTGAAGATAATTTTTGCTTTATGTTTAGTGGTTTTTAATCAATCAGCTTATTCTAATGGCTCATCCCTCAGCAGTTCTTATTCTCTCTCAGAAGAAGATTCACTTTCTCGAGTTAGATTTTTTGTGGGTGGGGTAAGATCACATCAAGAGGATTTTAAAAGTGAACTTTATCCTTTTTTAAATTTTAACTACCGTACTATTGGGGATTATTGGCTGCAGGAACCAGTTTCAGTCAGATGGTTTATGGAAGGGGGCGTAAATTTTTTAGCATTTTTTCTACCATCTGCATATGCAAAATTAGGTCCTGAGATAAAACTTATGAACAACTTCTATTTATTTAGCAGCTTGGGATTGTTCTTTGGTTATTTTTTCTCACCCTTTATAGTTCCATTCGGAGGTACAGGGTTCAATTATGTTTACCCAATTTCAAAATCAATTTCTCTTGAAATGGAAACAGGAATTCATCTACCGATAATTTTTGTGAGCGAGCTTTTTTTATTCCCCTATATCACAATTGGAATTGCATTTAACTGAATAAATTCAAGTCAATATCAATTGGATCAGTTTAGCTTTCTTTTAACTTCTTCAAGTTCTTATTATTTTGTAATCAAAAATTTTAGGAATCATGCAAAGAATTACTGTCTTCATACCGTACACTAACTCACCCGAATCAAATGATTTAATCAAGACTTTTTTATACGAACCGATGGTTGAGAAAATCGTTCTGCTTTCTGAAAAAGATCATAAAAATGGTTACGACACAATTGTAACCAGATCAATTTCATCATCCGATACGATAAACAGTGTCATTAAAAAGGTTAACACGGACTATTTCATCTTCGTCAATAAACAAACCAAAATTGAGTTAAATCAATTTGCAGTTGAAAGATTTTTAGATTTCGCAAAATCTTATGATGCTTCATTAGTCTATTCTGATTTTTATGAAATAAAAAGTGATTTGAGAGAAGAGCATCCAGTACAGGATTATCAGCTCGGAAGTATCCGCGATGGATTTGATTTCGGGGCGATACTTTTGTTTTCTACAAAAAAAATAAGAAGTGCATTAAAAAAACATGGAAGTCTTGGCAAATTTAATTTTGCCGGCTTGTATGATCTAAGATTAAAACTTTCATCCGAAACTCTTACCAGCAAGAACTCTTATCCAATAATCCGAATACCGGAGTTTCTATATACACTCGTCGAAACGGATGTTCGAAAATCTGGGGAGAAGCTTTTTGATTATGTTGATCCAAAGAATTGGCAAGTTCAATTAGAAATGGAAAATGCCGCAACAAAATTCTTGCAATCAATAAAAGCTTTTCTTAAACCAAAATTTCAAAAAGTTCCAAAGGAATCGTTCGATTATCCGGTTGAAGCAAGTGTCATAATTCCGGTTCGCAATCGAGTCAATACAATAGAAAACGCAATTGAAAGCGTGGTCAATCAAAAAACATATTTCAGCTTCAATTGTATTGTTGTTGATAATCATTCAACCGATGGAACAACCGAAAAGCTGAAACAACTTGCAGAAAAGTTTTCAAATTTAATCCACATCATTCCGCAAAGAAAAGATTTGGGAATCGGCGGCTGCTGGAACGAAGCAATTATCTCGCAATTCTGTGGCAAGTATTCAGTGCAGCTCGACTCTGACGATCTTTACTCGAATGAAAAGACTCTGCAGAAAATTGTTGATGCGTTCAATGATGACGAGTTTGCTGCTGTTATTGGAACTTATCAAATGGTTAATTTTGATTTGAAAGAAATTCCGCCAGGCGTAATCGATCATAAAGAATGGACGAGAAACAACGGTCGTAATAATGCACTGCGAATTAATGGACTTGGCGCGCCGAGGGCTTATCGTACATCAATTCTGCGCGAAGTAAGATTTCCGAACGTGAGTTATGGCGAAGATTATGCTGTCTGTTTAGAAATCTCACGTAAATATGAAATTGGAAGGATCTACGAACCGATTTATCTCTGCAGAAGATGGGAAGGAAATACAGATTCGCAGTTATCTATCACTGCACAAAACAAGCACAATCATTATAAAGATACAATCCGTACGAAAGAGATATTAGCGAGAATTAAATTTAATACATAACCCTAATAGGTCACGGATTATCATGATCGATCATGATTTTCTTAAAAATCTGTGGTCAATTTATAAAAGTAATGCAGCAAAAAATTATTTCAATTCACGAGCTTAGAAAATATAATCCAAATTTAAACGAATCAGACTTTGCGGATTTAATGTTTGCTGCATTTCTTCATCAAAAAGAAAACTGGGGAATGCTAAGCGAAGGATGGAAAGGATTTCATTCAAGCAAGTATCGTCACTACAAATTTGATTGGTGCGGTTCAAATGAATCCGGGAGTAAGGATCATTTTGAAATTAAGACACAATATAATCCGACAAGATTCATTAGTTCATCGGCGAAAGTTGACAGGGAGACAATCAAAAATAGAAAATGTTTTTTGTGCATAAACAATCTTCCTAAAGAACAAAAAGGGATTATATTTGAAGCGCAATTAATTGTTCTTTGCAATCCTGCACCTATATTCAACGAGCACTTCACAATTTCTCACATTGAACACAAGCCGCAGTTAATCTTAAATAATATAGACTTAATGATGAGATTAACGAAAGCTGTTGATGGCGATTATTCAATTTTTTACAATGGACCAAAATGCGGTGCTTCTGCGCCTGATCACTTCCATTTTCAAGCGTGTCCTGCCAATGAACTGATAGCAGAAAATGATGTTCTGAATCACGAAGAAAATTTCAAAACGATTTATTCGAGTGAGGAATATTCAATTGCTGCTTCGGAAAATTATCTTCGGAATGTAATAATCGTAAAATCAAAATCAATTGATTCAATCGTAAAATTATTTCAGTCTATTTATAAGATATTACAGGAAATCACCGAGACGAGTGACGAACCGATGATGAATCTGCTCTCATTCTTTGAAGACGAAGTGTTTTATTTAATTATTTTTCCAAGAGAAAAACATCGCCCTGAAGTTTATTTTACTGAAGGTGAAGAGCGCATGCTCGTTAGTCCAGGATTGGTTGACATGGCAGGAATGCTCGTCACTCCTTTGCAAAAAGATTTTGAAAGAATGAATGTCGAGTTGATTGAGAAAATTTATGGAGAGGTTACGTTGAAGCAAGATAAATTCAACAAGATTATCGACCTTTTACAAACAAAAAATTTGTAAAAAGGTTCTTTGAGTGTAAATTGAATTAACAGATAATTATACTTAACTTGAGCAAGCAATAATCGATGAAGCAGCTATGAGAAAAGTAATCCAATTTCATATATTTAAAGGAGAGCAACAGTATGTTGCAGAAGGATTGAACGTTCCAATTGTAACACAGGGTAAATCACTCGATGAACTTGTGAACAATATCAAAGAAACAGTTCAATTATTTCTGGAAGATGAGAATTTAGAGAATTATGATCTCGTTGCTCAGCCTGCAATTATTGCAAATATGGAATTAGATTCTTTAATTTATGCCTAAACTGAAAAGCCTTTCCGGAAAAGACCTTATAAAAATATTTAAGTTTTTTGGATTTTCTGTAAGGAGTCAAAAAGGTAGTCACGTAAAAATCGTTAGAGTTCTTGAAACCGGCATTGAACAAACTTTAATTATCCCAAATCACATTGATATTGATAAAGGAACAATTAAAGCCATCTTAAGGCAATCGACAAAATCTATTCCAGAAAATGAATTAGAGTCTCACTTTTATACAAATTAGCTTCACCGGTTATTTTATCAGAAATAGGTATCAAAAAATAAATCCGATCTAAAAATGAAAACATTAATTTTAATTTTATTAATTTTGTCCTTTACCGCTCTGTTTTCCAAGCCAGAAAGTCTTTTAGTCCCAATTCCAAAGCCGCAGATAGTTTTGAAGTCAGAGGGGCAATTTGTTTTTAATAAAGACACAAAACTTTTCTTCGAACAATTTTCAGATCGAGCGGAATTTTTCAGAGAAGAACTGCAAGTAGAAATTCTAGAAAAATTCAACATTCGATCTGGCCCTAACCTAAGCGAAAAAAAACCAGCAAAGAACTTCATTTACTTTGGTTCACTGACAGTCAACGAAAATGCTTGGCAATTCAAGGAAGCAATTCGTGAAAACAGTCTTCTTGAAAAAGAAGAAGCATATATTCTTTCAATTGAAAAAGATAGAATCGCAATTTTAGCGAATAATTCTAAAGGAGCATTTTATGGTTTGATGTCTTTATTTCAGATGCTTCAAAAAAATGAAAACGGAAAAGTTATTATTGAGTGTGCAACAATAATTGATTACCCAGCAATTCCGATGAGAGGAATATCCGACGACTTTGCACGCGGGCAGGTTTCAACGCTTTGCAATTTTAAAAAAATAATTCGTTCCCTTTCGCAATATAAAATGAATGTATATCAACCATACTTTGAGGATGCAATTGAATTAAAAAGCTATCCAGATATTGGTATCGGCAGAGGAAGATTGACGCAAAGTGAAATTAAAGAACTCGTTGCATACGGACAAAAATACTTTGTGGAGATCATTCCCATTTTTCAGACGCTTGGGCATTGGGAGAATTTATTGATTCAGCCGAATTATTATCAGCTTGCAGATTTTCCAGGCGCAGCATCGTTAGATGTTACAAATGAGAAAACTTATGAGTTCATTGAAAATTGTGTTAGAGAACTTTCAAAACTATTTCCATCAAAATATTTTCATGCAGGTTTGGATGAATCGTGGGACGTTGGTTTTGGCAATAGTAAATCAATCACCGAAAAAATTGGAATTGCAGCGGTACATGCGAATCACTATAAAAGAGTGAACGAAATAATAAAGAAATACGGTAAGACAATGATGATGTACGGCGACATCATCCACAATCACCCGGAAATTTTCGATATGATGCCGAAAGATATTATCGTCGTCGATTGGCGCTATGGAACGCAAGACTATGAACCGTACGTCAAAAAATATAAAGAATATGGGACCCCGTTTTATTGTTCTCCATCCGTTTCAAATTATAATCGAATCTTCCCATACATGGAAAATTCAATTCTAAATATTCGTGACTTCACAAAAATTTCGTACGATTATGGAACGATTGGATTTATAAATTCTAATTGGGGAGATAATGGAGGAGAAAACTTTAGAGAGTTCAATTGGTTTGGTTATGCATTTGGAGCAGAGTGTTCATGGAATCCACTTAATGTTGATGTTGAGAAATTTAGAGCGAAGTTTTTCAAAGACTTTTTCGGCGGAGAGGAAAATGTTTTAACTGCAATCTTCAGAATGCTTTCGGATTTTGGACTTTCGATCCATATTTATGAACTGTGGCGTCATCCATTTCTCGAACCGAAAGCAAATCCTCTTGATCAATCTATGTCGTTGAAAGTACGTGCGGAATCAACAAAGTCGAGAGCACTTTCAATTCTGAATTTGTTAGATAATTATTCGAATAAAGATTTGAGAAACTTTGATAACATTCGACTCATGAAATTCGCGGCAAAGCAAGCTTATTGGTTTGGAGATAAACTTTTGTACTCGATTAAAATTAAAAACTTTATTGATTCCAAAAGTGGTTTCTTGGCGAAGGAAGAAAGAAAAGAAATTTCTAACCTCTGCAATGATATGATTTTGAGATTAAAAGAATTGAAAAAAGAATTTAGGCAATTATGGCTGCTCACGAATCGAGAAGACAATCTAAATTTAATTGAAAAGGAAAAATACGATCGACAAATTTCATATTGGGAGGAAATGAAATCGGAGCTAAACCAAGAAATTGTTTCTTACGATGCGAGATTAAAAAGCCCATGGATATATCATCCCGATGCAAATCCAGGCGCGAAAGATCTACCACATGTTTCGGATGCTGTTTTTGAAAAAGAAGTAATTATAAAAGATAAAATCACTTCTGCAATGATTCATTTAATGGCAGATTCATATGCAGAGCTATATGTAAACGATAAACTTGTCGGAGATGTTAGAGGCAGGCGAACGCTTTCGCTTTGGGTTGAAAGTCAGAGGGCAAAATTTTTTAATATAAAAGATTATCTTAAAGCCGGAGTCAATAAAATTCGCATCAAAGCAAAAAATTTTGGTAAGAATGTTTCTGCTGGTATTAATGTTCAGATTGATCTGCAATCAACTGTATCTCAATTTAGATTTTACAGTGATGAATCGTGGCAAGTAACCAAAGATGGTGTCAATTATTTCGAGGCAAATACAATACCCAATTTTTTCACAGCTATAGAACCAAACTTTGATTCTTTTCGAACAAGCTGGCTAGAGAGATAATTTATGAAATTAAATTGGAAATTTAATTTTTGTAATTAAAGTAATCATTAATAATTGGAGGACAGTATGTCATTTTTTCGATCAATAATTGTGTTCATAATAATTTTCACCATTTCGTCGAGTGTATATTCTCAAGACGAGAAAAAGCCAGAGTACAGCTGGAAAAAAGCTGTGATCGGAAACTTAAATTTGACCCAAGCAGCATTTGAAAATTGGGCTGCCGGCGGGGAGAATACTCTTGCTTGGCAGTTAAACTTCAATACTAATTTTACATTAGATGAAGAAAAATTCAATTGGGCAAATAAGGGGAAGTTCACATTTGGGCAAACCAAAGTCGGTGATCAAGATACCCGAAAATCTGATGACGAAATAAATTTAGAAAGTGTATTAATATATAAACTTGGTATTTATGTGAATCCATTTGCTTCGGTAAGTTTTGTATCGCAGTTTGCAAAAGGATATAATTATAAAGATACTGCAACTCCGGCAATTTCAAATTTCATGGACCCTGGATATGTGACTCTTAGCGCGGGAATTGGATACTCGCCTGGAGATTATCTCAAGACTCGTTTCGGCGGCGCCATGAAAATCACAACCACAAAAGATTTTCCTACTCCGTATGCAGACGATCCAAAAACTCCGACAATCGAAAAAACAAGGACAGAGTGGGGCTTAACATCGGTGACTGATTATCAAAGGAAGATTCATGATAATATCATCTATTCGTCGAAGCTTGAAATGTTCTCAAATTTAAAAGCTATAAATGAAGTTGATGTTCGGTGGGATAATCTTTTCTCTGCTAAAGTTACAGAATATATAGCCGTTGGATTGAACATACAGTTGTTTTATGACAAAGATCTATCGGTTAAAAGACAGCTTAAAGAAGCTTTAACTCTGGGAATTACATATTCCATTTTATAGATAATGGAGTGTTAACCATGAGGGTGACGAGTTGTTAATAGGTGCCACCTTCAAGGTTGAAATATGAGTTATGAAAAAGCGAGCTCCTAGAAATAGAACAATTAACTTAGCGGATGAAGAAATCGCGATTTATAAAAAAAAACTCATTCAGATTTCCAATAAAATTACAGCGCTTGAGATTGAAAATAAAATCATCAATCAAGATTTATTTAAAGTTCTGGACTTACTTCCTGAAAAATTCGTAGACCTTTTATTCATCGATCCGCCGTATAACCTCAAAAAAAAATTTAACGAAACAAGCTTTGAAAAGCTTGCGCTCGAAGAGTATCAACATTGGTTTGAATCTTGGTTCTCAAAAATAATCAGGACATTGAAACCGACCGCATCGGTTTATATTTGCGGGGATTGGCGATCTTCGACACCTATCCAAATCATCGTAGAAAAATATTTGAAAGTTAGAAATAGAATTACTTGGGAAAGAGAAAAAGGACGCGGCGCAAAAACAAATTGGAAAAATAATTCGGAAGACATCTGGTTTTGTACGGTCTCTGATAAGTATACTTTCAACATTGAGGATGTTAAGCAAAAAAGAAAAGTCATTGCTCCATATACTGACGAAAATGGAACTCCAAAAGACTGGGAACGAAAAGGCGATAAGAGCTATCGTTTAACTTATCCTTCAAATATTTGGACGGATATATCAATTCCATTTTGGTCAATGCCTGAGAATACAGATCATCCAACTCAAAAGCCGGAAAAACTACTAGCAAAAATAATTCTTGCGAGTTCAAATCCTGGAGATTTTATATTTGATCCGTTTGCCGGCGTTGGAACAACATGTGTCGTTGCAAAAAAATTAGGAAGAAAATATTCTGGGATTGAAATAGATAATAATTACTGCAGTCTTTCGGAAAAACGACTCGCGATCGCAGAAAATGATAAATCCATTCAAGGTTATTTCGATGGAGTCTTTTGGGAAAGAAATACGTTGAATGAACAAAAATTTTCAAGATCCCAAATAACTAATTCAAATAATTCAAACTTATTTGAAGAATAATTGTGTAGATATCATTATGGTTATCTCTAAAATCTCAAAACACAAGTTCCAAATGCAAATAAATTCCAAATTCAATGAACTAAATTTCAAACGAATACTTTTTTTATTTTGTTTTGTCCACCACGTCGGATTGAATTTTGGTTGTTGAGAATTATTTGAGATTTATTTTTTGTTACTTGAAGTTTTTAGAAGTCACCTTATATAAATTATCAGTTACTGTACAGTTCCATCTCAACTAATTCACAAATAATATGCTCAATGGTAAGATGTCCTTCCTGAATTCGTTGAATGTTTTGCGACGGGACTTTGATAATTAAATCACAAATATTTGACATCTTTCCCCCGGTCTCTCCCGTCAATCCAATCACAAAAATGTTTTTACTTTTTGCTTTGTCTATTGCCTTTAAAATGTTTGGCGAATTACCACTTGTTGAAATAGCTAATAAAACATCGCCGCTGTTTCCCAAACCCTCAACATTTCTTGCGAGAACATTTTCGTAACCAATATCGTTACCACCTGCTGTCAAATTTGAAGAATCTGTCGTAAGTGCAATCGCAGGTAAAGCCGGCCGTTGAATATGATGGCTCAATCTTATCATTAATTCAGTTGCAATGTGCTGGCAGTCCGCGGCACTTCCTCCATTACCGATAAGTAAAAGTTTGTTACCGCGCTTATACATTGCTGTAATTTCGTCCACTGCTTTTAATATTTCATTTTGGCAATTTTTTAGGATTTCTTTTTTAAGGTTGGAACTTTCTAATAAAGATTCCTCAATAAATTTTTGTTTATTCATTCAAACCTCGATTAACGGATTTAGATTAATATGAACAGCGTCTGCAAATTCTTTCAGTTGCGAATGATTGCTTTTATCATCAAAATGATTACCGATCACAATTATCTTTCCGCCAGCTTCAACTTTTTTTCTTGCCATTCTTGGGTTCCGAATTCCTCCGCCAACAATAATTGGGAGGGAACAGATTTTTGAAACGGCAAAAATCATTTCTTCGGGAACAGAATGTTCGGCTCCGCTTCCAGCTTCAAGATAAATTAATTTCATCCCAAGATATTCAGCGGCAATTGCATGTGCGGCGGCAATTTCAGGCTTATGACGGGGAATCGGTTTGCTTCCACTCATAAATTCCGCAGTGGTGGTTTTACCGGATTCAATCAACATATAGCCGGTTGATATCGGCTCGATTCCAATTCTTTTTATCAATGGCGCCGCGAGAACATGTTTTCCGATTAAATTCTCCGGATTTCTTCCGCTTATAATTGATAAAAATAAAATTGCATCAGCATATTGTGAAACTTGTTCAACACCGCCTGGAAAAATTATGACAGGCAGCTTGGTTATCATTTTTAATTGTTTAAGGTAAGAATCAAAATCACCCGACATCATTAAACTTCCGCCGACTAAAAACCCATCCACGTTTGATCCTTCACACGTAGTTATGAATTGTTTTAACTCTTCGGTTGAAGATTTATCGGGATCAATTAGAATGTATAGAAGAGCTCCTTTTGTTTCTATTTCAGCTAAAATTTTTTGATAAAGCATATTGCCTCAATTAAGCTTTTTCTACAACAACTGCTGTTCCGTAAGCTAACACTTCTGTTACACCCGACATAACTTCGTTTGCATCGTATCGAAATCCGATAATTGCATTCGCTCCAATTTCCTCTGCATGTGTTATCATCAACTCGTATGAATCTTTTCTTGTTTTTTCACACAGCTCAGTGAATAAAGTAATATTGCCGCCAAAAATTGTTTGCAGCCCTGCACCGATTGTACCAAAAATAGAACGTGAACGTACAATTATTCCTCGTACTACGCCGAGATTCTTTTTAATCCGATAACCTTCAAGAGAGAATGCGGTTGTAATTAAATTATGATCCATTTATGAAACTCCTAATAATATTTTCAACATTGGATAAGGCAGAATCTATTTTAGAGATGTCTTTTCCACCTGCAGTAGCGAGATGTGGTCTCCCACCACCTCCTCCTCCGACTAGCTTTGCAAGCTCGCCAACGATTTTTCCTGCACTTAGTTTTTTTTCTTTGATTAAATCATCTGTTACAACACAAACAAAAGTGGCTTTTTCATCAAAGTTTGATGCTAGAACTCCAACTCCGCGTTTTATTTTCTCGCGAAGAATATCACCGAGATTTTTCAATTGTTCGATATCATTTACAGCAACAAGTCCGGTAACTATTGCTAAGTCATCGACTTCATTTTTATTTACAATAAAGGAATCCAGTTTAGAAAAATTTTCAACTAATTTTAGCCGTGAAATTTCTTTTTCAAGAGATTTCATTTCATCAATTAGCTGTTCGTATTTATTGCTCCATTCATCAATGACATCGATCTGAGAGTTTATGTACCTTTCAACACCTTCGCCTGTCACAGCTTCAATTCTTCGTATTCCGCTGGAGATACTTGATTCAGAAATAATTTTCAGCAGTCCTATTTCAGAAGTATTCATTATGTGCGTACCGCCGCAGAATTCCATTGTGAAATCTCCGAATTGTACAACATTAACTTTATCGCCGTACTTATCACCAAAGAACATCAAAGCTCCCATTTTCTTAGCCTGCTCGAATGGAATATCGCGGTGATGCTGCAGCTGAAGAGATTCACGAATCTTATGGTTTATTAATTGTCCAATTGCTTTAAGATCTTCTTTAGAAACTTTCTTAAAATGTGTGAAGTCGAATCGTAATTTATCAGGATCAACTAGCGAACCGGCTTGTTTTACATGCGATCCTAAAATTTCCCTCAAAGTTTTGTGAAGCAAATGTGTTGCGGAATGATTTCGCATAATTGATTTACGTCGAATCACATCAACCTTGGCGTCGACAATATTTCCTTCGAGATTTTTTTTTGGAGTATCTATTTTATGATATATGACTTCGCCGTCTCTCTGAGTATCGGTTACATTTATGATTTCATTGTTCAAAATTAATCTGCCAGTATCTCCAATTTGACCGCCAGCTTCAGCATAGAATGGAGTTCTATCGAGGACAACAAATTCTTCGGCGGCAGCAAGGACAGAAGATTTTGACTCAAATGAATCGTAGCCGATAAATTCGCTTGATTCAATACTCTTATCCCCAGAAGAAAACTTTAAGAAAGCAGGAGCTGTGCTGAACTTACCTGCTTCGCGCGATCTTTCCCGCTGCTGATTCATAAGGATTTCGAATTTATTTTTGTCAACAAACAGATTAATCTCACGAGCCATTAATTCTGTTAAATCAAAAGGGAATCCATAAGTGTCGTAAAGTTTAAATACATCTTCACTGTGGATTTCAGTCTTTTTTTCTTTTTTAAGTTTCTTTACGATTGAATCGAAAATTTCAAGTCCGCGATCTAAAGTTTCACCAAAAGACTCCTCTTCTCCTTTAATGATTTCTTCAAGCTGCTTTTGATGAGATTTGATTTCCGGAAAAATTTCTCCCATTGTTTGTGCAAGTGTCGGAACAAGCTTATGAAGTATTGGCTCGTGCAGATCTAGTTTCCTTGCAAAGCGAGAAGCTCTTCGGAGGATTCTTCTTAAAACATATCCGCGTCCTTCATTCGATGGCACCGCTCCATCTGCAATTGCAAATGTTAAGGTACGGATGTGATCTGCAATCACTCGCATTGCAATTTGATTTTGTTCACCTTCGTAATTCTTTCCCGAAAACTCTTCAATTTTTTTTATTATTGGAGTGAAAATATCAGTATCGTAATTTGAATTTTTCCCTTGAAGCACCGCAACGAGCCGTTCGAATCCCATTCCCGTATCAACATGTTTTTCCTTAAGTGGTTCAAGTTCCCCATCAGATTTTCGGTTATACTGAATGAAAACTAAATTCCAGATCTCGATACATTCGGGAACGCCTTTATTCACCAAGCTTGCATCGTCAATGTTATCAGAAAGATTAATATGAATTTCAGAACATGGACCGCACGGACCGGTTTCACCCATTTCCCAAAAATTATCTTTTTCACCAAACCGGAGAATGTGTTTTGGATTGATGTCGGTCAAGGTTTCCCAGCAATTAAAAGCTTCATCGTCTGTTTTGTAAACAGTTGCGTATAGTCTTTCTTTAGGGAGCTTCCAAATTTCGGTCAGTAATTCCCACGCCCATTGAATAGCTTCTTTTTTGTAATAGTCGCCGAACGACCAATTTCCCAGCATTTCAAAAAAAGTGTGATGGTAAGTATCAAATCCAACTTCTTCAAGGTCGTTATGCTTTCCGGAGACACGGATACATTTTTGAGTATCCGCGGCACGCTTATATTCGCGAATGCCGTTTCCGAGAAAAACGTCTTTGAATTGATTCATTCCGGCGTTTGTAAAAAGTAAAGTCGGATCGTCATAAGGAACAACAGGTGCGCTTGCAACAATTCGATGGTCTTTATTCTCAAAAAATTCAAAAAATTGATTTCTTATCTCATTTGAAGTCATAAATTAAAAATACTTAAATCCATAGCAATTGAATATTAATTTTGGTTCAAATATAAGTTTAACATAAGTCTTATACAATTTAATGGATTTGGACTATTTTGTGTAGAAAAGGGATTTATCTCAATGCGATAAAATTATTTCGTCTTGTTACCTTGATTTTATATATATCCCAAATTAACTTGAAAATAAAAAGTGGTTTTTAACTTTTCGTAAATGACATTTCTTAATCCCTTTGTACTTCTCGGGCTTCTTGCCGCATCGATACCGATAATTATCCATCTTTTGAATTTAAGAAAGCTGAAAGTTATCGAATTCAGCACGCTTCAATTTCTAAAGGAGATGCAGAAAAATAAGATGAGAAAGATCAAACTCAAGCAGCTTATTCTGCTCGCGCTGAGAGTCGCTGCAATCATCTTTTTAGTTCTTGCTTTTTCGAGGCCTGCGATAAAAAATGTGTCATTGGCCGGATTTGGATCGCAGGTTAAATCGACATTTATAATTCTGCTCGACAATACTCCAAGTATGTCGCTTTCCGATAAAAGGGGAGAATACATTCTACAGGCAAAAAGAGCGGCTAAAGATTTATTGAATTTAACCGAAGAGGGGGACGAAATCTATTTCTTGAAATTTTCTGAAATACAGTCTACAAATGAAGTGTATTCTCCGGTCTCGACCAGTCTCGCAGAAAAAATGATCGATGAAACAGAGGTGTCATACATTTCAAATGATTATGAAACTACACTGATAGCAGCTTCGAAGATTATCGAATCTTCAAAAAATTTCTCCAAAGAAATATTTTTAGTAAGTGATCTTCAGAGAAATAATTTAAAAGAAAATCCAGTGGTGCTTTCAAATATTCTCGATCAAAGATCTAAAATTTATTTTATTAACATAGGTTTGAACAAGCACATTAATTATTCAATTGACTCGGTCGGAACGAACGATAAAATTTTCGAGATGAACAGAGCCGTGAATTTCTCCGCAGCGGTCAGCAATCATAGTCAATCGAGCGTAAATGATTTAAGTACGAGCATTTATTTCGGCAAATCGAAAGTCGCACAAAAAGGGATTGATATTCCATCACAAGAGACACGAATTGCAGAATTTAACGGGCGATCGGAAAAATCAGGCTTCATCGATGTTCGAATGGAAATTGAAGACGATGAGTTGCTTCAGGACAACATTCGATTCGCAAACTTTTTCATTCCGGAAAAAATAAAGGTGCTTCTTGTTTCGGATAATCCTTCAGAATCGATTTTTTTGAAACTTGCACTTGAACAAACAATAGAAGATGCAACGTCACTTCTGGTGGAAATTACTCAAGTCACTCCTGATCTAATTAATTCACATAATTTAGAAAAATTTAATTCCGTAATTATTTATGGAGTAAATGGACTGCAGGATATTTCAAAGCTGAGGGAGTATGTTGTAAATGGAGGAAGATTAATTACCTTTCCAAGCTTAAACACGAATTCAATTTCGTTTAATAGATTCAGTGCAGAATTTGAATTTTCTGATATGCTGGGAACGACGGGCAGATTGAATAATGGTGATTCTTATTTGAAGTTCGGCGAAATCGATTATGCTCATCCTTTAATGCAAAACATTTTTCAAAAATCAGGATCAGCCAATGTGGAATCTCCCAAGGTATTTTTTTCCTTTAATTATAAAGCTGGACTGAAAGATAAATCGATAATTGATCTTCAAAATGGATATTCTTTCTTAATTGAACATAATTACCAATCAGGCAAGATATTTCTTTTTACTTCCTCTTTGAGTCCATCGTGGAGTGATTTCGCAGTAAAAGGAATTTTTGTTCCCCTTATAAATAGACTCATACTTTATTCAGCTTCAACTGAAAGTGTGAATGAAGATTTTCAAGTCGGAAAAAATTTTTCGATAATCTTCAATCGAAGGATCGGAAAGCAGATCAAGCTAGTATTTCCAGATGGAAGAGAAAAAATAGTTGAAACGAGTTTAAGAGGAAATAGTACAGTAATTGATTTCGGCGCTGTCGATATTCCGGGAAATTTTTTTCTGTACGATGGAGAAAATATTCTAAGAATAATCTCAGTGAATATTGATATAAAAGAGTCCAATCTTGATAAAGCTGCCGAGAGTGAGCTAGGTGATTTCATCAACAAAGCCGCGCCGGAGGCAAAAACAAAAATTTTTAACATTTCGGACAATATTACGGAGTCGATTGAGCAAGAAAGATTTGGAACTGAGTTGTGGAAATTATTTTTGATATTAGCATTGCTTTGCCTTGTTGCGGAAATGATAATTGCTAGAACTGCAAAGAGCGAAGTAATAGCAGTCAGTGAATAATGTATGATGGAGAATGGATAATGGAAGATGTAAAATGTTAAATGGAAGAAGGAGAAAGCGGCGAGTGTATTATATGATTAAGCTTTCCGCTGAAGGACAATAAATTGCTCGAGATTAGGTCAAATCAATTAGAAAAAGTCGTTCTTGTCGGTGCAATTTTACCGGGAACATCCCGCGCAACTGTTCATGAGCATCTCGATGAATTGCATTTGCTCTGCACAACAGCAGGCGCAGAGATTGAAAAAGTTTTTATACAAGATGTCGGCCGTCCGAATGCGGCATATTTGATTGGTAAAGGAAAAGCAGAAGAAATTGCTCTCTACGCTCAGGAAAATAAAATCAGTGCAATAATTTTTGACGATGAATTAAGTGCTGTTCAAGTTCGAAACATGGAGAATCTATCTAAATGCAAAGTGCTTGACCGAAGTGCGATTATATTAGATATTTTTGCATCTCATGCAAAAACACGAGAAGCAAAAACCCAAGTCGAGTTAGCACAATACGAATATTTTCTTCCTCGTTTGACGCGGCAATGGACGCACTTATCAAAACAATACGGCGGAATCGGGACAAAAGGACCAGGCGAAACGCAGATTGAAACTGATAGAAGAATTATCAAAACAAAAATCTCATCATTAAAACAAAAACTCGATGAAATAGATATCCAGCGCGATACACAAAGAAAACAACGTACTGATATTTTCAAGGTTGTACTGGTTGGCTATACGAATGTCGGCAAATCTACTTTGCTTAATCTATTGTCGGATGCGGATGTTTTAGTGGAAGATAAACTGTTTGCCACACTCGATTCAACTACACGGACAGTTCGGACAAAATCCGGTTCAACTTTCTTGCTTTCAGATACTGTGGGATTTATCAGAAAGCTTCCGCCTAACTTAATCGCATCATTCAGAAGTACGCTGAGAGAAATCGTTGACGCTGATCTAATTCTGCATGTAGTTGATTCCAGTCATCATAACTTTCAGGAGCAGATAAATGTCGTCAATGAAACTCTTGAAGAAATTCATGCCGATAAAAATAAAGTTCAGATTGTGTTTAACAAAATCGATTTACTGGATGATACATCTCAAATAAATAAATTAAATAATTTATATCCTGGTTGTGTTTTCGTTTCTGCAGAAAGGGGAGTGAACATTACTCAGCTTTTTGAAAAGATCGAAAGTTCGATGAACAGTAATATAGTTAAAGGAGATGTTGAGATAGATTTCACACAATCAAGGGTGCTTTCTTCGATTCACGATTTAAGCGAGAACGTCGAAACAAAATATTTTGAAGATAAAATAGCCGTTTCCTTCACAGCGAAACAAGTAAACTATAAAAAGATATTAAAGTTAATTTCAAAGGTTTGATCAGCTGTCAAATCTTTTTAAAGTACATTTAACTAAATTTTTTTGGAGAAAGAATGTCAATTATTTTAACAGGTTCAGCATTAACAGCAGAAAAACTTGTAAGCATCGCAAGACTTGGCGAGAAAGTTGAGCTACACAGCGATGCATTAAATAGAATAAAAGTCTGCCGCGCAATGCTCGAAGAAAAAATTGCCGCACGCGAAATTATGTACGGCGTTAATACAGGTATTGGAGAATTTTCTGAAATTGTTCTCACTGATGAACAAGTCAAAGATTTTCAAAAGTATCTTATATACAATCATGCGGCGGGAATTGGAGATCCTACCCCTATCGAATACGTTCGCGGTGCAATGGCTGGAAGAATTAATGTTCATGCAAAAGGACACTCAGGCTGCCGCCCGGAAATTACATTTACTCTCGTCGAGATGTTAAACAAAGGCGTGACGCCAGTTGTTTGCCAAAAAGGTTCTGTCGGTGCATGCGGCGATTTGGCTCCAATGTCACAAATCGCATTATTGATGATGGGAGAAGGAGAGGCGTTTTACAAAGGTGAAAGACTCATAGGCAAAGCTGCTTTTGAAAAAGCGGGAATAAAAATTCCAGGACTTCAAGCTCGCGATGGACTTGCAGTGATCAACGGGTCAAATCTTCTGACAGCAATGAGTGCAATCCATTTGTATGATATAAATCGCTGGTTGAAGCAAGCAGAAATTTCAGCGGCAATGACGCTCGAAGCATTAATGGCGAACTTAAAACCATACGATTTGCGACTGCATCAACTGCGTGGATTTTCCGGTGCAGTTAGAAGTGCAAATGCAATTATGAAATGTATCAATGGAAGCGATCTCCAAACAGGAAAGATAAAAACAAAAGTCCAGGATGCTTACTCCATGCGTTCAACTCCACAAGTGATTGGAGCGGCTCACGATGCAGTCCGCTGGGCAAAAGAGCAAGTAGAAACTGAACTGAATGGAGTTGGCGATAATCCCATTTTCCTGCCTGATGATAGGCTGACTTTAACCGGAGCGAATTTTCAAGGAACACCTGTTTCGCTTCCGATGGATTCTGTCGGTGCTGCGGTTACAATGGTAAGCGTTCTTTCGGAAAGAAGATTAAATCGATTGCTCAATCCTGCATTGAGCGTCGGGCTTCCAGAATTTCTCACAAAAGGTGCGGGAATGTTTTCTGGATTGATGCTGAGCCAGTACACTGCCGACAGCTTGATAGTTGAACAAAGAATTTTATCAGCACCTGCGTCGATTCAATCGATTCCGGCTGCTGCGGATCAAGAAGATTTTGTTTCGATGGGAATGAACACAGCAATTAAAAATGGACAAATCCTCGATAATGCTTATGGAGTTTTAGGAATAGAGTTTATGGCTGCAGCACAAGCACTTGATTTCCGAGAGTTCAAACATGGTGATGGAGTTGAAACTGCCCGAAAAGTGATCCGAAAGCATGTTGAACATTTGGACGTTGACCGACCGCTTTATCCCGATCATACAAAAATGAAGCAAGTCGTTAAGTCATGCGAAATTCTTGATGCTGTCGAAAAGTCAGTTGGAAGTTTGGGGTAATTAATTACCAAAATAAAAAACCCGACTTTTTAAGCTGCAGATGAATTAGAAAAGTCGGTTTTTTAGATCAGAAATTTGAGATCACACGTAAAAGATTCCATCCCGACAAATCGGGATGGAATCTTTGAACAAGCGGCTCATCCATTAATAATAGAATTACTTCACAATCATCATCTTTTTTATAGCGGAATAATTTCCTGCATTAAGCTTGTAAATATAAATCCCACTCGAAAGTTTTGAAGCATCATAATTAATTTCATAAGCACCGGCATCCTTCTGTTCATTGACTAGCGAAACGACTTCTCTCCCAAGAACGTCATAAACTTTGAGAGTTACATGACTCGCTGCTGGAAGCTGATAGCTTATAACTGTACTCGGATTAAAGGGATTCGGATAATTTTGCATCAAAGTAAATTCAGTCGGTAAAGATATTTCAGCTTCAACTTCATTACTGTAGGTAAAAGAGCCATCGGTATCAATCATTTTTAAGCGATAAAAATATTTGCCGCTTCCAAGCTTTTTATCATTAAAAGAATAATTTTTAGGTGAATTACTGTTGCCGTGTGCATTAATAGATGCTATCTTTTCCCACTCCTTTTTTTGTTCATCTTTACCCTTAACTTTATATCTTTCAATTTCGAAATGATTGGACATTATCTCAGTTTTTGTCTCCCAGTTTAGAATTACATCACGACCTTTAACCTCAACATAAAAAGCTGATAGCTGAATAGGAAGCGGCGAATTAACATCAGTAAGGGCGAATTGTGAAAATGAAGTTAGACCAGTTAAAGTAACGGTTTTATTAGATGTATTTACAACAGCGTTAGAATATTGTGTCCACACGCCTCCGTCTCTTTTGGCAATAATTATATCATTTTCCGAGCCGATTGTACCTATCACCGCCGGCGTATAGTGCAATGTAATATCGTAAGTAAAACCCGTTCCGCCGGTTCCATTTATATCCCAATACGCATTGCTGTAGTTTCCGGTTAAGGGAGGAGGAGGATTAGTACCCGGATAATACTTAACATCTACTTCATTTGGAACAGTGCCGGTTTCACCCCAATCTATTGATACAAGTGTATTTCCTGCATAAGTATAGGTGGTTGTTGTATTAGGTACTGGGACACCGGAGGCGTTGGAAGTTGGCGGAGATACATTAGGAGTGAATTCATAAGCACCAATATCTGTTGCCCCATCTGAAACAGAAGTGCTTCTTGGATTGTCGTCATAATCAGAATTGATTGATGAAATTGGAATGCCTTTTCCATTTAAAGTCCAGCAATTTGAATTATTAACGTCGGGTTTCAAGTTATTTTGTGAAATAAACCCGGGGTCTCCTGAAACTGATGAGCCATCCTGTCCGGTTGCTGAACGCCAGTCAGCGAGTGTAGTTCTGTTAGAAGAACGATATCCTAATATATATTGCGGACCTGAACCATAATAATTGTTATTATTTATTGTATTTATTGAACCTCTGGTATAGATAGAATAAGATGTATTTGGCGAAGTAGTTTTATTAATTGAATTAACAAAAACGTTATTCCTAATGTCTAGAGTGGAATAAGTGCTTTGATCGTTATATAGAGCTGCAGAATATGATGTATCAGTTCCATAATCTATCGTTCCGTATAGATTTACTGTATTATAATACAATTTATAACCCCCTCCGCTATGAATCTTAATACCTGAAGTCCAGACGTTCCACTTCTTATCGCCTGCAGCCAAAATATTATAAATAAGGTTGTTTTCCAATGTAAGATTGTTTGAACCAAAGCCTTTACGAATATCAATTCCGGTTGCACCATTATCAATATCAGTGTCTTTTATAGTATGAATGATATTTTTTCTGATTATAGAATTATTCAACCCAACTACAAGTATTCCTATAGGATCTAGACTATGAGCAACAATATTAAAAACAGTATTTTCTGAGATATTGGAATTCGAAATCTCTCTAGCTTCAATTCCAATACGTCCAATGCTGTAATCAGATTCATTAGAACCAATTAAGTTTCCGATAATATTTATATTATTAGTTGCTCCTCCCCCACTTACGAAAATACCTGTAGCAGCATTTGTAATAATATTATTCCTGATTGTATTATTATCATTATTGTCCTTTTCAAATATTTTCCATCCAATACTCACTGCACAAACGGTAGAAATGAGAGATTTGCGTGTGCTAATTTTACAGTTCCTAATTGTATTATTAGTAGCTCCTTGATTAGGACCCAAGCTTATTAATTGAATCGTGGTATGGTTGTCATTTACATCATTGGTAAATGACAGATAATGCCCGCCTCCGTCATATCTGCCGTCAATAGTTACCCTATCTGCACCGTTTAACCTGATTAACCCTTTTTGATTAGTACTGCCATAGATATTTTTATTCGACGCATCTGCGGGTCTGATAGTTAGCGTAAAAGGACCATCCCCTTCTTCAATCCATTGATTTAAAGCGTGAGTAGCTGTTTCAGATAAATCAGTAACAATATTTACAATAGTATTACCTATTAAACGCCCATCATTAATCGCCTGGAATAATCCCCCCTCAGATGTAAGTGTTGAGTAAGTTTGACCTGTACCAACATTAATCTCACCAGAGAACCCCCTTACAATATTATAACTGTAAATAGACCCTCCGATGGGGAATGCATCACTGGTGAGTTCAACACTTGAGGGATTTTTTTCGAACGTCCCGGATTTAATTCCAATATTGACCCCTGCAGCTAAATCTTGTGCAACTACAAAATATTGAATTACATCTCCCGGAGAAACTAAACCGCCCAAAATTATGGAGTAGTCTATTAAAAACGAAGCGGGAGAAGAATTTGAACTAGTTGCAGTCCATTTCCATCCATTATCTGTGGAAGTATTCCCACTAAATGTATTAGCGTCTGTAGATTTCTTGAAATAAATTCTTGGTGCATTTACCCAATCAACTCCCGAATCATCTGTAATGGTTACATTACTCAATGTTCTGTTCGTAAGTAATCCGGTAGTGTCAAGTGTTGTATAAGAAATAGATGGAGCTGTTAAATCGTATGGTATAAAGTTCCCAGCATCAGCGCCAATATCAACTGGGGTTAAACTGGCACGAGCATCACCGTCAAAGTCGTTTGTAACATCTACCGATGTTCCAACAGCTTCAATAGGTGTAGGAGTATTGGTGGTAATGTGTAAATTAAGCAGACTTAGGAATTGAGGATCTCCAAAAAAAGAATTAGCATCACCACCGCTGTTATATTGCCAGTTTGATAAACTTGTGGGTGAACCGGAGGATAACCATTGTCCTGCTTCATTAGAAACGCCGGTATGTATTAAGTTGTAATTGGAACTTGTTGATGTCCATCCTGTAGCAGCAGCATTTATATTTCCAATTCCAACATTTCCGCCACCTCCCGTTCGTACATTACGGAAAATATTGTTTCTCAAGGTAAGAGAACCGGTTTCATTTCGGGCGAAAGCAAACGAACGGTTAGAACCAGATGCTGTTGTTCCAACAATATTAATTGAGTTATGATAGTATGTATTGGTTCCTGCAAAATCTTCCCGTATGCCAAAAATACGAACCTCATTTCCGACATCATTACCCAAAGCAATCATATTGTTCTGGAATGTTGTAAGACCGCCTCTTGTCTCCATTCCTTTAAGAATAGGAGAATTTGCACCAATCCCTGTTCCCGATGCGTTTAATCCATAAATGTAATTTCTTTCAACTATGTTCGTTCCACTTGTTGGACCATCATATAATAATCCTGTTACAACAAATGCCCCGCCGGATGTACTGTTGTTAGACAGATTATATATAGTATTTTGAGAAACTGTTTGTCCGGCAGTTGTAGCAGCTATATGTGCTATACCAATTACCGAAGCTGAACCTGCTGAACCGGTATTTGTAGCTGAACTTGTTAGTGTATGAACAGTATTGTTGGAAATATTAAAAGCCCCCCCGTCGTTTCCTGCTATGTACATACCAACAAGCACATTTGTTGCATCACTTCCTGTTGCTGTTTTGTCAAGGTTGTGGATTAAGTTGTTAGTTGCCTGCTGTACAGGATCTGTTCTGGTAGATAACATAGTAATTCCATGCAGTTCATTTGTAGTACTATTTGTTAGATATCTGATTGTGTTACCAGAGACTGTCCACGATGCACCCACAAGGCTGGTTGAAATACCTCTCAGTTTTACTGCACCGGAACCGGTAGCACTAACAGATAAATTTTCAATTATATTATTTGATATATTCATGGCATAGGGAGTACTTGGTCCGTTACGGATTGCACATACAAGTGGTTCTGTACTTGTTCCAGTATTGGTAAAGCTAATATCAGAAATTGTGTTAGGATTAACATTGCCAATATTAAATGAACCGAAAACTAGACTAATCCCTGAAGTTGAAGTTTCACCTGTTGTAGATGAAATGGAAATATTCTTTATCACATTACCCTGCACACTTGTAGCTGATGTTGTGCCTACCCTAAGGCTTATCCCGATGAATTGATTTGATGATGTTGTCTGGGCCCACGTTCCGATTGCATTTGGAGAACTACCTCCAATATAATTATTCGTTATTGTTAAGCTGTGGATGCTAATTTCAGTATGAGTATAAATACCACACAAAATGTAAGTACCTGTAGTTCTTGTAGTAGTTTGAAAAAGACTGTTATTTGAGATATTCCAGGTATTACTGTTACTTCTTAAACCAATACCACAAGAGGGTGGACTTGAACTTTCAGAAAACCAATCGGATATATTGTTATGGGAAATATTATTATTAGTATTAGAATTACCTGTTGTGCCTTGAGAATAAATAATGTTTGCAGCATTTGTAGTACCGGATTTTAAGTCGTTATATTCCAAAGTATTATTACTATTTCCGGTCGCTCCACTTGCTGTTGAAAACACAACCACTCCACTAGTAATAGAATTATTAACACCCATTACAATACAATATTTTATATTATTATAGGTAGCTCCATTAATAAATCTGATAGCTTGTCCACTTGTATTGGTATTACTAATTGTGAGATTTTTGTTACTTCCGGAACCTCCGATTCTACCGTCAATAGTAACATTACTAACCCCATTCAAGTCAATCAGCGGGGCAGATACACTGCCGCTGATATTCCGTTCTCCCCCAGAGGGAGAAATAGTGAGAGTTGTCCAGTTTTCACCTGATGGATTATTTAAAACAGCAGAACTAGTTTCTGTCGTATTCCCGGTAATGCTAATAGAAATATTATTCCCGGTTTGGTTTGAATTTGCATTTATTGCATCAAACGCTCCTTTCAAAGTGGAATACGAACCATTAGCACCAGTTGAACCAGTTACGGTTACCTGAGCTAAGATATTACTGTTAATAATAATTAACATTGCAAGCATAGATTTAAAAAGTAACTTCATTTTTTCCTCCTTATGCTAATTTGAAAATTATTTGTTGTTATTGTATTACTTAAAAAATTTATTTCCTTAATTTGTATTACATCTATAGTTACTTGTTTGTAGAAACTTATACTACTTAATAAGTTTCAAGCATTAAACTACACTCCATAATTTCCTGGTCCTTTCGGTTCATTGACAAGAGTTGTTACTTCCTTACCGAGAATGTCACAAACTTTTAGAGTAACAAGTAACCTCCCTCTCTGTCCCCCCTTTAGCAAAGGGGGGGGCATTGAATACTTTATCGCAGTTACAGTATTATCCGAATGTCCGCCGGACTCCGTGGGAATAACTCCGCTAGATGGATTCGGGTAATTCTGATTTTGCACAAACTGTGTCGGAATACTTTCGACTTCTATTTTTATTTCATTCCCGCGAAAGGATTTCCTATCTGCATATCTTTGATTTAATCTGCAAGAGTGCTTCTCTGTTAGAAGTGATTCAAGAATATTTATTCTTTTCATTTTATTATTATGATTGTCGTTAACTATCATGATAAAATTTTAATTTTGTTCTAAAACTTTTCTAATGTCAAGCAAGTGGGTTTTCAAAAAGTAATACTTAAAGCCAAGCGACTTTGCGGCATTCCGGTAAGAATAGTTATCGTATCCGGTAACAAAAACAATGTTTACATTCGGTAAAATTTCTTTGATTGTTTCCGCTGCTTTAATCCCGTTCATATTTTTCATTCTAATATCCATCAAAATCCAATCGGGATTGAATGCAACACAATTTTGAATTGCACTTTCGCCGCTGCTGCATTCAAGCACTTCATCTTCTTTAAGAGTAACCGACCTAATAATTTCTTTACGCATTAAGTCGCTATCATCAACTACCATAATTTTCATTTTACTGTCATTTATTTAGTACAAATTTATTTTCTACTTTAACGAAAAAAATGAGTAGTTCTACTCATATTTAAAAAGGGTGTGAAAAGCGCGGTTTGTTTTTAGGTAAAAATATTCTGATTTATTGTGGGGGAAGAATTCGGATTAAAACAGTTCTTTGTTTTCAATTGCGAATTTAATTAGACTATGTGTGCCTTGGATATTTAGTTTTTCATTTATTTTCGCCCTGTGGTTTTCTATTGTTCGAACGCTATTGCATAATATATCTGCAATTTCATTACTCGTTTTCCATTCGGAAAGTAATCGGATTATCTCTTTCTCTGTTTTTGTTAAAGAACTTATTGATTCAATCAACAATTCCATTTCGAATTTGTTCTTTTTCTCCGAATTTATAATCTCTTTTAATCGCGGGCTTATAAATACTCGTCCTGCTAAAACTTCTTTAACAGCGTAAATTAGCTCTTCTACTGCAGTTTCTTTAAGCAAATATCCTTTTACCCCCAAAGATACTGCATGGTAAAAATAAGTTAAGTTTTTGTACATAGTAAGTAGAATTATCTTAACACGAGTACCGCTTTCACTTACTTCAGATAGGATATCTAACCCGGTCTTTCCCGGCATTCTCAAATCGATTAATGCGATATCAATTTCAGCTTCTTCGATTATTTTCCCCGCAGCATCTCCATCGTTGGCTTCAATAATTTCTATTCCCGGCAAAACAGTTAAAGTGCGAATAACACCGGCTCTGAATAGCGGATGGTCATCTGCAACTAAAATTTTTAAACCTTCAGATAGCATTTATATTTCATTCCTATTCTTAAATTCTATTTTAATAGTTGTTCCTGAAGTGGGATTCGAATCCACAATTAGATTACCGTTAAGCATTAACACTCTTTCTTTCATACCTCTTAATCCTATCCTGGGTCTATTATCTTCATGCTGGTATTTGTTGTATTCAAATCCAACACCGTTATCAGTAATTTCTAAAACTAAATCCTGACCGTAGGTTTTATATGATAGCTGAACTTCCGATGCGCCGGAATGTTTGATAACATTATTTAAGGATTCCTGGATTATTCTAAACAAATTAATTTTTTCTTCAGGCAGAAAATAATCATCAATGTAACCTAATCTGTTAATTATTCGCAGTTCCGAAGAGGATTTGATTCTATAAACCATTGATTCAATTGCCTGCGATAAGCCAAGCTCTTCTAATTCGGAAGGGTGTAGTAGATGAGATATGTTGCTTACTTCGCTGATTGATTTATCAAGTACATCAATAGTCTCATTAATGAATTCATCAAAGTTTTTATCTCTCTTGGCAAGCATTAGTCTATTTTTTACAACTAATAAGTTTTGCCCAAGGTCATCGTGAAGTTCGGATGATATCTTTTTTCTTTCTTCTTCCTGCGAATTAATCAATTTTTTTGTTAAATCTCTTTGTATCTCCTTTTCTTGTTTCAACAGATTAATTCTTGACCTGTATAACAAGAAAGCCATTCCAAATAAAAGGGAGAAGACTAATAATTTGAACCACAAGGTATTCCAGTAAGCCGGATGCATAACAATTTTTATTGAAGCTTCATTTGAAGACCAAACCCCATCACTATTTGTCGCACCAATTTTAAGAGTATATTCTCCGGGGTTAATATTGGTAAAACTAGCTATCCTGTTTTTTGAATCAGTGTAAATCCAACGTTCATCAAGACCATCAAGTTTATAGCGATACTTATTTCTATCCGGATAAGTATAATCATCTGCGAAAAATTCAAAAGAAAAGAAAATATCGGTATGGGATAGCTCGACTATATCAGTAAAGGAAATACTGTTTTTAAGCTGATAATTTTGATTATTCTTTTTGAACTTAGTAATTGTGACTATTGGTTCATAAATGCTGTTTTTTACTTTTGCTGGATTAAAAAAAGTAAACCCTTTAACCCCGCCAAAAAACATTTCTCCAATTTTATTTTTATAAAAAGCACAAGTGTTGAATTCATTTGACTGCAAACCATAAGTATAATCATAATTAGAAACCTCATCAGTGTTTGGGTTAAATTTGATTAAACCTTTATTTGTACTTAACCATAAATTATTTTCGTTATCATTCAATATTCCATAAATAAAATCATTTGCGAACCCATTATTTACATTGTAATTAACAAAACTGTTATCTTTTTCATTAAACTTATTTAGTCCATTTTCAGTACCGATCCAGATTGTACCATTTCTATCCTCACAAAAACTATTAACTCTATTTGAACTCAAAGAGTTTTTATCATTACTTGACCGAAACGAAACAAATTTCTTTTGCTTCAAATAGTAAATGGAAAATCCATCTCTATCGCTTCCAATCCAAATATTACCTTTGCTGTCTTCAAATAATGCTTTTATTTTCCTATCAACGATTGAATTTTTACTTTTACCTGAATGGATAAATTCAGTAAATATTTTATCTAAAGGGTCGTATTGAACTAAACTTTTATCAGTTCCCCAAAAAATATTTCCATTCGAAGCGACAAGACTCGAATAAACTTCAGAAAAATATTTTAATTCTGAATGCAAAGTATATTTAGTTATTAAGGAATTCTTTTTTTCATCATACTTTAACAACCCTGAACACTCCGTTCCAATCCAAAAAATATTTTTGTCAATGGGGTCTTGAACTAAAGTATAAACATTAAGACCATTAAATTCATTTAGAATTTCGAATTTATTTGTTTCAAAATTGGAATAGTCAATTCTATTTAATGAAGAGTGACCGCCAATCCACAAACGATTTTTATCATCAATTAAAAACGCTCTTATGCTGCCGAACGAAATGTCTTTTTCATTTTGATTCAAAGATTTACCAAATGAATTAAATTTTTTTAATCCCAAAGGCATTTTATACAAACCGAAACCTTCTGTTCCAATCCATAGGTTATTTGATTTATCAATTAGTATTGCTCGTGGAATGGCTCGATTTTCATTTGACCAAATCAATGTAAATTTCTTCTCTATAAAATAATATTCAAATATTCCTTCTTGTGTGGCTATCAAAGCAGTTTCTTCTGAAGCTCTTAAAATCTGATAGATATAAGAACTATAATTAAATTTTTTGGGTTCAATCCAAAAAAAAGAATTGGTCTCGATGTTAAACTGTATCAATCCCGCTTCATAAGTTCCTAAGAGTAAATCAGAATTAGTAATCTGAACGATACTAAAAAAAGATGTAAGGTTAAGACCAGCAAACTCAATTTTTTCGAAACTATTTTGCTTAAAATTTAATCTATATAGTCCTTGTCCAAATGTCCCAATCCAAATATTCCCCTTTGAATCTTGCAAAAACGAAAAAATATATTTCCCTTCGATTATATTTGAATTGATGAAACCGGAAAAGTCAACAATCTTTTCATTTTTTGTATCAAAGACTATTAGCCCATTTCTTGTCCCTATCCAAAGCAAATTTTGTGAGTCAAAAAATAGTGAGGTAATATGTTGGTTATGAAGAAGAGTTTTAAGAGAATTAGGGAATTTATTTTGAATAAAAGTATTTGTTTTCAAGTTTAATTTTGACAGACCATTACCCGTTCCAATCCACAAATTATCTCTATTGTCATGAATGATACTTTTAACAAAATTTCCTGATAACGAACTTAAATTATTTTTTTCATTTCGATAAACTTTAAACTCAAAACCATCGAAACAATTTAAACCATCTTGTGTGCCGATCCAGATGTATCCCTTATTATCCTGAACAATAGTAAATACAGAATTTTGAGATAATCCATCATTTATAGTTAATATACTTTCCTTCCCTGATTTTTGAGGGTATATTATTGCAGAGATAAAACAATACGATAAAAGAAAAAGTCTGAAAATTTTAAGCATACAACTTGTCAAATATAGTCAGAAAACTAATCGCTTATTATGATTGCTTATTAAAAAATGAAAATCAACTAATCCGAACTAATTTTCAACTATTAAATAAAATTGATATTTTATAATAATAACAATGAGGACTTAGTTCTTCACAGCAAAAAATAATTTTATTTCATTAACACAAATTTTCTGCACAGCATCCTTTGGATTTGAACTGCTTTGTTTTTCATCTCAAGTCTGTATATATATATTCCCGAAGCTAAATCACTTCCATTGAAATCTACGTTGTATATCCCACCAGCTTTAAGTTCTTCGCTAATTAAGGTTTTTACTTCACGACCAAGTATATCATATACTTTAAGAGTTGTAAATCCATCCTCCTCTAAAGTGAATGATATGGTTGTACTTGGATTAAAGGGATTCGGATAATTCTGCATTAACTCAAATTTTGCCGGAAGCTCAATCGATTCAATTGAGAATTTATTTAGCTTATTGTTTTCGATTATAACTTCTTCTCCGTCATTCA
>Ga0194113_10000831_pt1 | contig 41563 bp, 36 predicted proteins | sample TA2MahC200mmetaG_FD_146193 | JGI IMG/M metagenome (GOLD analysis project Ga0194113, IMG submission 146193) | Freshwater microbial communities from Lake Tanganyika, Tanzania - TA2015017 Mahale Deep Cast 200m | ecosystem: Environmental > Aquatic > Freshwater > Lake | place: Tanzania: Lake... | reverse complement strand
AAAACTCGCTGGGAGTTCCTCAGAGAGTATAAACGTACGTGGAGGAGATGTAAGACTCCGATGAATAATCGGAGCAATTTCCCGTGAAGCGTGAACTTGTAATATTTGTTAATATTTAGGAGAACGGGAATTTATTGCTGCGTCTACGCCAACCCAACCATACAAAACAACGAGATAAGTGGGAATTCGGCAAGTGGTAAAGGAGGAGGAATTCTTTGCGAAGACTCCGTCCAACCGATGATAATTAACAACATAATCAGTGGGAATTTAGCAAACATCGGCGGCGGAATTGCTTGCGACTTCCGCTACGGCTCTCCGACGATAATCAACAATACTATCAGTGGGAATTCAGCAAACATCGGCGGCGGAATTGCTTGCGAAGATGATTCTTTCCCAACGGTTCTCAACACCATCCTCTGGGCGGATAGTCCGGATGAGATTTATGTTGACGCCTCATCAGAGATAAACATCACTTATTCGGACATTCAAGGCGGTTTGCCTGGCGATGGGAACATCAATGTTGACCCACTTTTTGTTGACGTTGTTGGTGGCGATTATCACCTTAACGATTATAGTCCCTGTATAGGCGCTGGAATAATGACACCTGACGTGCCAAACACAGATATTGAAGGAAATCCGCGCCCGAATCCGCCAGGGTCAAATCCAGATATAGGTGCTTATGAAAATCCGTTAGGTGAACCGCTTTCTGTAAGTGGTTCTATCAATGGTACCGTCACAGACATGGCTGGCAATCCAATCAAATTGGCGTTAGTTATTGCCGTCTTGGGCGAAACAAAGGAAAAGGCATTCACCGACAGCGAAGGCTACTATGAAATCCTAAATTTAAAACCGGGTACTTACTGGGTACTTTGCATCAAGAAAGGTTATAAAGCTGGTATAAAGAAAGCTGAAGTAGTAGCTGGTGAAGAAACTACGGTGGATTTCAAGTTGAGCCCAAAGCCGGACTAAGGCATGTTCAAAACATCATCAAGGGCAAGTCCCGAGAATCGGGGCTTGCCCTTTTTTCATGTCTGTGATAAATCGAAATTCGCCGAAGTCAGACGCGTCCTGCTTGTATCGGGGCCATCCCAATTTATCAGGGGACTTCGACTACCTATATCACTTGCTCTTCCTCTCCTTCCTTTCTTTTACCTGTTCTTTCTTGACATTCCAGTAAGAGATTGATAAAATAACTATCAGTACGTCAAATTGAGGCGGTAGTAGAAGTGTCATCTGAATTAACAAAGGAAGATATTTTGAGAATGTTTGCTGAAACTGACATAAAGTTTAAAGAAACTGATGAAAAGATAAAAGAATTAGCTGGTCTTTTCACCGGGTAATGGGGAAAGTTAATCGAGGCATTAAGCAACTTCGAATTAAGGTTGTTTACTTTTTAAACCGCAGAGAACACGGAGAAGACGCAGAGGACACGGAGATTACTTCGTTCCTTTCAACTTCGTCTGTTCTCTGAGTACAGCAGTTTAGAAGCTAAACCGCCGCTCTCAGCGCCTCCTCTGCGACCGCTGCGGTGAGAAAGAAGCGAGGCGGAAAAGTGTAACCTATTTTTTAGAACTTGCTAATAGGAAAAGGAGATATGATGGTCAGTATAGAAATTTTCTACAGATTTGCGTTGGTTGTGTTCGCGGCTGAGACGCCACAAGGCGAAGACTACACCAACTCCATCGGGATGCGCCTGGCGCGTATTGAGTCTGGAACATTTTCCATGGGCGTCGGCAAAACGCCGCTGCCCGATGAAGTAGCGGGTAAACCACATCTCCGCGCTGGGGACTTTGACGAGCGCCCGACGCATAAAGTTAAGATTACCAGGCCTTTCTACATAGGCATTTACGAGGTGGCTAACACTCAATATGAGCAGTTCGACCCGGAGCATCGCAAACTCCGCGGCAAACTCGGTTTCTCCAAAGCCGATGACGAGGCGGTAGTGCTCGTAAGTTGGCATGATGCGATGCGTTTTTGTGAATGGCTGTCAAAGAAAGAGGGACTGCCCTACCGCTTGCCGACGGAAGCCGAATGGGAGTATGCCTGCCGCGCGGGAACAACTACTCACTTTCATACAGGAGATACGCTGCCCGAAGTGTTTCATAAGAACGCTAAACGAAGTTGGTACCCAGACCCGGCGCGCAGCAGCGAGGACGAGGTAGTATCTTTGACCGTCGGGCAGACGCCGCCCAACGCCTGGGGTTTGTATGACATGCACGGCAATGTCGAAGAGTGGTGTTATGATTGGTATGGACCCTATGAGACTGACGAGCAAGTTGACCCGGTGGGGCGAGTTGACGGGAATTTCAAGGTTACGCGCGGCGGCAGCCATGGCACTGAGATTTATTACCTGCGTTCGGCGAACCGCATGGGAACGCTTCCGGAGGATAGTAGTTGGATGATTGGATTCAGGGTAGTCCTCGGCGAACTGCCGAAAACCGAACCTTTGCCCATGTCTCCGCCAGAACTTTACCAACGCAACGTCAAGCAGGAAATTCCGACCACGGTAACGAAAGGATATGACCCAAACAAGCCCTATTTCAAAGGACCACGCCAGTACGTAAAAATCCCACCGAACTCCAATGGCCCGATGTTCTCGCATCACAATCATGACCCGGCTCTCGTCGCATGTCTGAACGGCGATTTGTTGGCTATCTGGTATACCTGTGTTGAAGAGCCTGGCCGAGAACTTGCTCTGCTAACGAGCCGCCGGCGTTACGGGCAAGAAGAGTGGGAGCCAGCTTCACTGTTTTGGGACGCGCCCGACCGAAACTGCCACGCTCCAGCTTTATTTTTCGATGGGAAGGATACAATCTATCAATTCTCTGGTCTTTCGGCAGCGGCGACCTGGGGAAATTTAGCGACTACCATGCGCACATCAAAAGACAATGGCGTTACCTGGTCTCGGGCGCGTTTAATCATTCCTGAACACGGGCTACGGCACATGCCGGTGGAATCCGTATTTCGGGCGCAAGATGGCTCTATCATCCTACCATGTGACGCAGTTACTGGCGGGAGCGGCGGAACGGCACTCTGGATAAGCCGCGACGAGGGTCAAACCTGGCAGGACGCCGGCGGTTTACTCCCCTCTTGGGAGGGGCTGGGGGTGGGTACGATTGCAGGCATCCATGCAGGTGTCGTCCAACTCAAAGACGGCCGATTGATGGCATTTGGACGCGGTGACAATATTGACGGTCTGATGCCCAAAAGCATTTCTACCGACATGGGCAAGACCTGGACATACAGCGCAAGTCCATTCCCTCCGATAAGTGGTGGACAGCGTCTGGCCTTGTTGAGGCTAAAAGAAGGGCCGATATTATTCGCTTCCTTCTTTGGTAGCCGTAGGGAGCCGGAGTATATGTCAATCGTTGATGCATCAGGCAAAAAACGCTTGGTTACCGGGCTGTTCAGCGCGTTGTCGTTCGACGAAGGCGAAACCTGGCCCTGCATTCGCCTGATTAGCGACGACGGTCCCGGGAGGCAAGTAGAAACGATGGACGGCCTTATGTTCACCATGGGCTTCAACAGCGCCGAACCTGGCGGCTATTTGTCCGTCTGCCAGGCTGCCGACAGAATTATCCATCTCATCAGCAGCCGACAGCACTACGCTTTTAATTTAGCATGGCTCAAAACGCCACCGCCTGCTGAACCCCTGACATCAACATCATGCTAAGAAAGAAAAGGATTGAAACCAATGGATTACGATGATATTCTTAAAACGCTAAAATCCTTATCTAATCCCAAAGTAGTTGAGGGTATGGCAAAATATGGGATTACTCCAAAGAGTGCATACGGTGTGTCAATTCCAAACCTGAGAAAGATTGCGAAGGAAATAGGAGTAAACCATCACTTTGCTCAACAACTCTGGGAATCAGATATTCGTGAAACCCGGATACTTGCAAGCATGGTTGATGACTCGGATACGGTCACTGAGGAACAGATGGAGAAATGGGTGAAAGACTTTGATTATTGGGAAATCTGTGACCAGTGCTGCATGAACCTCTTTGAGAAAACTAAATTCGCATACCAAAAGTCCATTGAATGGAGTTCGAGGGAGGAAGAATTTGTGAAAAGGGCGGGGTTTGTATTGATGGCTCGTTTAGCTGTTAGTGATAAGAAAGCGGGTGATAAACAATTTGAAATATTTTTCCCCCTCATAAAGGGTGAGGCTTCCGATAACAGAAATTATGTTAAAAAAGGGGTTAATTGGGCATTAAGACAAATTGGAAAACGTAATATCAATTTGAACAGGAAGGCTATTGAAACCGCTAAAGAGATTCAAAAAATGGATTCAAAAAGCGCTAAATGGATTGCTTCAGATGCGATTCGAGAATTAACAAGCGAAGTGGTTCAAAAAAGAAAGGCCACGAAAGAAAAGCGATTGCGAGGTTAATGCTAAAATGGTAGATAAATCTAAATCACAAAAATTGAAATGGCTACAGAGATTAACCCACGACGAATTCTTAGAACAAGCCCTCCTCCCGCTTTTTAAGCGAATGGGATATGAGAAAATTGCATATCGCCATCCCGAAGGAAAAAATCTGGATGCGATGTTTCGTTATGAGGATAGCTTTGGAGAAATTATCTACGCGTTTCTGCAGGCAAAATTACCATCGTTATCATCTGATAACTTAGACATACAAAGTGAGATTTTGGCGAACTTTGAACGGACTTTTGCTGATGAACACAGCGCTGAGTTTAAGTCTAAAGAATGTATCATAGCGACATCGGGACAGATTGACAATGAAGTAGTTCAGGCGATTCAACGCTTTTGTTCGGAGTATCATTATGATGTAAGATTGCTGGATGGCGAAAAGATTCTTCAATCAGCAGAGAAGTATGGGATAAACCAGGCTTTAGAGGAGAACATAAGCGAAGATGGATTTTATGGTATGATAGGTAGAAATCCACAGATGCTCGAGCTTTTTGACTTGATTAAGCGTGTTGCGCAGACGGATGCCTCTGTCCTAATCATGGGGGAAACAGGGACAGGGAAAGAAGTGGTTGCCCATGCAATACACCGGCTTAGCCGCAGAAGGAGCGGCCCTTTTATCTCAATAAGTTGCGCAACGATTCCTGAAGTGTTAATTGAATCAGAGCTATTTGGTATTGCAAGCGGAGCTGCTACTGGTGTTAGGAGTCGCGGAGGTATATTTGAAAGGGCTGATGGCGGAACCTTATATTTTAATGAAGTTGGAGAAATACCTTTAAAATTTCAACCGAAGTTACTTAGAGCACTTAGCGAGCGCACCTTTAGAAGAGTGGGCGAAACACGCGAAATCTCTTTCGACGCAAGATTCATTGCTTCAACTAATCGAAATTTGGAGAGTTTAGTTATGGAAGGACAGTTTCGGGCAGATTTATATTATCGAATAAATGTCATCTCTATTTATCTTCCACCACTCCGTGAAAGAAAAGAAGATATTCCCCTATTGGTAAATCATTTTATCTCTAAGTATGCAAATGAATATGTCAGTCGTGACATTACAATTTCCCAGCAAGCATTGGAGTTTCTTGAATCCTATGAGTGGCCTGGGAATGTGCGAGAACTTGAAAACATGATTTCGAAGGCTATTGTTTTGGCTGGCGACAAAAAAGTGATGACGGTAGAAGATTTCCACTCGTTAAAGGAAAGATATATCATTCAAAAGCCGAAGGAGACTAAAACCAGTACCTTCACCATAGACACATTCATCAAGGTAACAACTCAGGAAAAGCAGGAGAACAGTCAGAAAGTCAAGGAATTCTTACAAAAAGCAGGGTTCTTCATTGGCGACGAAATGAATGCGACTCAGTTTTCAGTCAGTTCTGACAATCCGGCGTTAAAACGATATGGCGCGATTCCTGTGAAAATTTTGCATCACAGCAAGCCGACACCAGAATCAATACGGGAGTTCTATAGCGATTGCAAGTTCAATGGCGTTGCCGAAAATGGTTTGGGTTTCATCACCGTGCCGCCACAGCTTGATACGGCAGTTGCCCTGCAGATGTTCGTGCATCGGTCAGAAAGCGGATTCACCATTGTGCCGTTTACGATTTATGCAATAGAGAGAGCTTTGTATGAAGATAGATGCCTCAAGGAGGTATTCGATACGATAAAGCTCTGGAAGGGTGAAACTGACCTTTTTGGACTCAGCACTCCCATAAGAGACCCATTGTGGTTTTTCGGCAGAGAGAAAGTCATAGACGAAATTCAGGAGTATATTCAAAGCCTACAGTTTGTGGGCATTTGGGGCGTTAGAAAGGTGGGTAAAACGTCCTTGCTGTATCAGCTTATGCAGAAGCTTCGGAATGATGTCCATGCTTATGTCGATTTGCAATCTGTTTCGTCCAATGTGGGCGCGCTCTTTTCAAAGGTGTTAGATGGATTTGAAAGAGACATTAAACTCAAATTCCCCGACATCAAATTGCCCAGACTCAGGAAAACGTTTAAAAAAACATCGGACGGTATAATTTCAGAGTTTACCGATGCCATTGTTAAACTCCACGACCGGGTCGAAGGTAAAAGAAACAACGCAAAATTCATCTTGTTTATTGACGAGGTTGACAGATTATTCCCCAACAAGAAGGGCGATGTTTCAGGATTCAGTGAGTACGGTTCATTTTTGGCTACCATCAGAGGGCTTTCTCAAAACTATGGCTTCTTTGTATGCATTGCCTCCGGAGTAGAACCCACAATCAATCTTGCTCTGCTTCCCGGTGTAGGCTCAATTGAAAACCCCACATACAATTTCTTCAAGGAGGTTTATCTCTCCTACTTCGAGCGGCAGGAAATAGATGAAATGATTGAGCGAATCGCCTCTCAACTTGGAATCGCTTTTACCGAATCCGCACTGAATTTCGTATACGAGCGGACTTGTGGACATCCGTACCTGTCTCGGCTGTTATGTAGCGCCATCATGAAAATCAGAGAGAAAAAGCCCAAAATCACAATCAACGAAGCGCGTCAGGGACTCAAATTTTTGCTGTCATCGCCCGTTTTTACCGAAGGCGTTCGCCATCTACGCTGGCTGTGGGATTATCTATCAGACGAGGAGAAAGAGATAATAAGAAAAGCGAAGGCGAACGAACTGGGAGCTTTTTTGTCCGCAAACGATGAGAAAGAACGTTTAAAAGAAGCGGTCAATAAGCTAATCCGACTTGGTTATCTCAAACCCGAAGTGATGGCCACTTCGGCTACAGAGGAAGGATACCGCATTCTTCCGCCCATTTTTGAGAAGTATCTTGTGGGAATGGGCTTGATTTAGAATGTATAGGAGGAACAGATGGCAAATCCTTTTGACCCTTATGGGCCTGTAACGGAGATGGAAAAATTTTTTGGGAGAGCCGAATACGTCCAGGAAATCTTGTCTGGAATCCGAACACCTGTCTCATACGCGGTGATTGGCGGGAGACGCATCGGCAAAACCAGCCTGCTAAACTATATCGTGCGGAAGATTGAGCTAAAAAATCAATCCTCTTCCGACTTAACGCTCATTCCCGTAGATATTAGTTTGCACGGGACAACTCCGCGAAGTCGGAGGGCATTTTTTAACACGCTGATAAAAAAACTCGTTGGCTGTTTGAATACACAACACAATTCAGGTCTTTCGCCTCAAGCGTTCATGCTACCCAGTGTCAGCGAGGATGATTTCGATTTGGACGTTGTGTTAGAACTGCTACTGGACATAATCCAGCAAAGCATGGCGGGATTGGGTGACATTCGGATTGTCTTTCTCATCGACGAAATTGAATACCTGATGGATAAACCGTTTGCTGATGACCTGATAAGCAATTTGCGTCACATCATTAGCAATCATCCCGTGCGGGAAAACATATCGTTTGTGATGTTTGGTGATAGATACCTCTATGAAATCGCCGACATTAAAGGTTCGCCATTGGAAAACGTTATCAGAACATTGCAGTTAAGGGCATTTAATGAGCGAGAAAGTTTTGAACTCATCCACACGCCCACTGGCAATAGATTGGAGCAAAACTTAGCGCAAAACATCGTGCAATTATCCAACGGTCATCTCTGTATCATTCAACATCTTATGTATCGGCTCGTTGAATCTGACCTCACCCTGACTAAAGCAATTGACCTTCAGAATGCCTGCGCCGATTTCCTCCAAAAGAGCCGTATTTTTCACCATTGGCTGAAACATTTTACTGATTTGGACAAGCGAGTATACTACGCCTTCGCCAGGTATGAAGATAAAGATTCCGCCAGTTTCTCCTTCCCAATTATTCACTCGATGTTTCCCAGCGAATCACTTTCCGATTGCCTGGACAAGCTGTTTTACTATGGATTGCTACACAAACCAACATCGGATAGTTACCATGCAATCATTGGCTTGTTCGCTGAATGGTTCAGGACACGCTTTTCTGAAACTGCAGAAAATTTGACTTTTAACCTTGATTTGAACGCATACAATGAATGCCTGGACGCGGTCAAAAAGAGATACAGCCGGCAGGAAAGCGACGCCAAAGGGAAGGCTTTAGAAAATCTGGCAAGACTATTGCTAGGAAGTTGTGTTGGATTGACCGTCGAAACGAGAGTCAATACTGCCTCTGGTGAAATCGACCTGCTTGTGCATAACCAGAATCGCACTCATCCTTTCCTATCTATGCTCGGTGAGTATTTTATTTGTGAGTGTAAGAATTGGGAAAAGAAAGCGGGAGTGCAACTAATCCAAACATTTGTTCATCGAATCAAAACGTTCGAATGCACATTAGGATTATACTTCAGCAAGCGTGGCATCACTGGCAACATTGCTGCAAACGCGAAAAAGGAGATTCATGACCTTTACCGTGATGAAAAACGTTTTTTCGTCGTATTGACCTTAGATGATTTAAACAGTATTGGTCAAGGGAGGGATTTTCTCGAAATGCTTGAGGAGAAGAAGCGGGATATTCAGTTTCAGAGGATTTAAGGGATGTCTTGAGAACAGTTGACAAATTGTGGAGGTTGATAACCACATTATGGACAGATTTACACACGTATACAAAGGTTCACCGCCGGACCACTGCGTTTGCGACCAGGCGTTGCGGCTGTTGCCGAATGGCGACTGGGCAATCTTTTTCATGACCGGTGGCGACCACGAGCCACGCAAAGAAAACTATATCGCTGTGTGTCGGTCAAAAGACCACGGGGCTACCTGGAGTAAGCCTGAAACAGTGCTTCGTTTCGATGACCGCGCTTGTTTGCTGTCTGAAGTTATCGTCCACGGGCAGGAAATACGAATCATGGGCACCAGTCATTTAGGTTATTTCGAGGATTGGCGAAACTTCGTTTTGACCAGTAGAGATAACGGACATACCTGGGATGAGCCAATTCCTTTCACTCATAAGCTGCGACGCGCCTTCCTGCGCAATCTGTATATCAGCACCTGGGGTGAGTGGTTTCTGCCGTTTCAAAGTTACGATACTGTGCCAGATGCAACGGCTTCACCGTTACGAGATGGGTCATTCAAGCAAACGCGCGTTTTGTGCCTTGTGCTCATATCCTGCGTTTACAGTAAAAGTGTTGATGAGTACAAGGCACAAACATACGGTGTGCTCATTAGCAGTGATGAAGGACGTACATGGATTAAGTCGGCAGAGATTGGTCCGACAGCCGGCTGGGCGGAAAACAATGTAGCGGAAGGCAAGGGGGCTAGAGGGCTAGAGGGCAAGGAGGAAAGAAGTAATTCCTACCATCTTGCCATCTTGCCATCTTGCCTCCTCAAGTGAATCTACCGATTGCGGCCGAACCTGGTCGCCACCCCAACGCACTAACATCCCCAATCCCGGCGCTAAGTTCCGCCTTCACCGCCTCACCACCGGGCGAATCGTGCTACTTCGCAACCCGAATCCAAATTGCGGTGTCCGCAATCCGCTTGCTCTTTGGGCTTCTGATGACGATATGACAACGTGGTTTTACCAGCGAGTTCTGACCGATTTTCCCGGACAACTTCAGTACCCAGATGGTTTCGTGGACGAGGATGAGGGCTACGTTCATTTTGCTTTTGACTATAATCGGCACGACTTAATCTATGTAGGCGCGAAGCTACCTGATGGTAATTAAGAATCTATTGGTCTATTTTTTAAGTTCATATAGGGTTCAGCTCATCTAAGTAAGAGATTCTTCGCTATCGCTCAGAATGACAGCTTAATGCCATTATGTCATTCTGAACGAAGTGAAGAATCTCATTTCGGAAACCCTATACGGAATTAAGAAACGAACCACTATTCCAACAGTAACTTGACTTTGGTAAATAGAGATATTGAATCGATCAGAAACCGAGTTTTTCAGACACCGGAAATGAGATTGGGACAATCGGATTTCGGAATTGAGAGGAATTATTTCTTTGCCTGTTTTCTGTGAGAAGAATGTTTCATTTTTCTCCCTCTACCACAGCAATTTCCTCCTCCGCCAAACCGTAGAGCAAATAGACAATTCCATCTATCAGTTCATCAGTAGCCTGAATACGTTGAGCGAACGTTTGAACCGCAGGCGCATACTTACGGTAGAGGTCAAGAAAGTCAGAAAGATTTGGCGTCCGTCCAGCCAGGATTTTGATAAACTCTTTGAATGCTTCTTCAGTCCATTCAAGGGCGTCTTCTAAACGCTTGTTAGAAGCAGATTCAGGATTCACAAACTGATGTAAAGGCTTCTTGAGCGCCAGGCTCTTTTCCTGCTTGCCCTTCTGTAACTTTGCAAAGGTATCGGCGTCGGTGATGCCTTCCAAATCCGTCCAGAAACGCTTGATTTGTTCACACCTGGTTTTGTTCATCTCGGTCATCTGTTCTGCAAGAAATGCTAAGAAATCGTGGACTACATCGGACTTTTCTAACGGATTGCCATTTTCATCGTAACCGGAAGGGCTATCCTCCTTGAGAACGGAATTTTCGGCATCCTGTTCCGTCATGTAGCCTTTCGCTATGGCATCTTTGACGGAAATCGAGCGAGCAAAGGCGGGAAAGCTGCCATCGGCGTCTTTGGGGAGAAGTTCGTCTATGCAGGTTAAAATGCTGTTGTAGTCGCCACTTTCATAAAAAGATTTTAGCTCCGCTACTTGTTGCTCGCGTTCGTCTTGGGGTGTGGTGAAGAATATACGGCGGATGGGTATGTTTAGCAACGGAGCTTTTTTAATCTTAGGGAAAGTTTCCTTGTAATCAAAAAACTTGTAACGCCAATATGCGCTAATGAACGTTGAGTTGATTACAGAGAGAACATATTTGATAGATTCAAAAGATTCTCGGAGTGTAATATTGTAAGTTGTGTTTAGGCAATAATATCGTGTATTGTCAAAAGCTGCAATCGGGAATTCCCCTATTTGACGGACAATAATCTTTGGCGATTCATAAACAGTGGCATTTCCGCCACTTTTTATGGCTTCGGGGGCAAAGTACACATATTCATTAGCGGGTAGAATCTCGTACCGATTAATATGAGTGCCATCAAGAGTTTTTTTCCAGTCAGCGTTCTTTGCCATTGTAGAAACAAACTTTTTCCTGTCAAAAGTTTGAATACCAAAATAAGCATCTCCAAGCTCTTTAAGTGCGACAGCATCTTGAAATGCTTTATCAAAACAGTTTGTAAGTTGGCTTTGTGGCACTAAATCTATTGAAAGTTCATCTGATGCCAGAAACTTTGACTGTGGTAATTCATCATATTCAGTGATGTGAACGATTTCACGAAGAGAAGCGTCCAGGTTCTTGAATTTGACTAAGTGATTTTCGCGTAGTCCCTTCTTTACAACGGAAACTGCTGTGTCTACACTTGCTTCAGGAAACACCTGTTCAGGAATTAAGACAATGCGTTCTAAGGAATTTTCTTTGAGCAATAGTTCCCTTAGCTTCCTGGAAAATTTATTTTTAAGGAATGTGTTGGGCGTTATGTAAGAAAAGAAACCATCCACATGAACAAGGATGAAAGCGCTCTCAATAAACAGATGATAAGTATCAATTTTGTATTGAGCAACACGATATACCGATGCTGTGTAATTAAACAATTCTCGTTCGTCTGGTAGATTTTGTAGCATCACATACGGCGGATTGCCAATCACCGCGTCAAATCCCGGATTTTGTCTTTCCGCGATAGGCGCGGTGTCGTGATGAAGCGCGCCTGCTTGTCGTTCAAAGAAGACATCGGGAAACTCGATTAGCCAATGGAAAAATCTTTTCTCGGCGGCAATCTGCTGTGCTCTGTAGAAATTTTCCAGCGAAGTTCTATCAAGTTCATCTTTAGCTACACGCTCATCCTTTTCAAAGTAAGCCCACCTCTGAGCATTTGCCACAGCTTGTTTGCTTAATTCTATAAAATGGGCTGCGATATCAACATTAAGCCTTTCCTTCGTAGGCTCTAACCAGGATTTTGCTTCTTCATGCAACTTGTGACTTTGTTCGACTTCTGAATATGTAGCGTCAGCTAAACTATCCACCATGAAATAGTTGTTCACTGCCCGTAAGAAATCTTGATATTTTTCCGTTGCTTCGATGATAGACTGTTTCACGTCGCTTGAACCAATGAGAGAATTACCGCATTTGATATGGTGGTCGAGAAATGACAGCGGCGCGCCGACAGTGAAACCATGCAGCCAGAGCGACAGTTTTGCCAGTTCCACTGCCATCGGGTTCAAATCTACGCCGTATAGACAGCGTTTCATCACCACGCGCCGAAGCAAATTTTCATCGGTGAGCATTTTGGCGTCGATGCGTGTATCTCGACGTTCGGCTTCCGCGAGAATCTTTTGACGGGTTTCCTCAATTTCTTTGAGGACGGGCGAATTGGGGAATTGCCCCAAAAGGGCTACCAGCTTCCGCGTGAGAAAATCCATCGTCCCTACGAGGAAATGCCCACTACCTATCGCCGGGTCAAGAATTTTCAATGCCAAAATGCGCGTTGGCGCGTCATAGTCATGCTTTGGCCGGACGCCGTCGAGTAGGTTCAATAAAAATTGGCGTCTTTCGTCATCGTTGCGGGTGAGTTTCCAGGCTTCGTGAACCGCTGGCGACACATGGCGGGACTGAGCCGCGCCGCTACGCATGGATAAGATAACTTCAAAGATTTCATCTAAAGGACGACCATCGTTACGGATTTCTTGAGCTGATTGGCATTCATCCAAGATGCCGTCAATCAATGGACCGACTGTATTTTCGACAATGTATCGAACGATGTAATCTGGGGTATAGTATGAGCCCGTGGCTTTCCGTTCGGACTTATCGTTGGTGAGGTAGATGTCGCCTGCCTGGAAATCCCCCCTACCCCCCTTTTCTAAAGGGGGGGAAGGGGGGATTTGCCCGGTATCTAAAATCGGCTTATAAACATCCTTTCCTTTTTCACGGGCTTTGACCAGAGGCTGTTGGGCGATTTTCAGTTTGAATTCAAGCAAACCTTCATAGATAGAACCTAAGTGACGCACATTCAGGTCACGATAGTCTATGAACCGAGCATCCGCTTCTTTTTCATCCATATCACGCGTGAGAAGCATTATCGCTTCAGCGAGATAGGAGTCCGCGATGGCGTGACTTTCTAAAAACTTCGCCGCCTGTTGAACAAATCGGTCACCCAGACCATCAGGCGCAAAAAGTCCGCCGTTATAGCATGGGATATTAAGGCTGACGTCACCCCGATTGACTATCGTAAATAACGATTTTAGATAAGCGTACCAACTCGTTGAAACGTCTGAGAATTTTCTGCCAGTTTTCTGTTCATCAAATATTGTCCCTTTGAGCTTTGTCAGACTGTAGGCGAAGTATCCCTGCCGTTCCGTCACCGGCAGCAATTCGCGCGCCTCCGCGTAAAGCAGGAAGATGAGACGATACAAAAACAGCAACGTGCCGTTAAAAATCTCTTGAAGACTTTCGTCTGTTTCCATGGAGATATTAAGCATCTCTCGACGATAGACGAAAAATCCGCGTGCCAGCGAGGGCGCTACTTGTTCAAAGATGCGTTCTTTCAAACGTTCTTCGACTTGTTTGGCATACGAACGGCTTTGTTCAAAGACTTCATCAAGAAATGTCCGCCCTTCCGCACCAGGTTCAAAAGCTGCGGCATTGAAGAAGTGATAAAAATAGCGAAAATCGTCTTCGCTCTCTTCTTCCAAAATTCGCTGAAGTTCTACCTCGTAGTAGAGAATCTCCTGGCTTTCGACGCCGGAGAAATAGAGTCGCCAATGAGTTCCGTTAGTGAGTATGCCTCGCGGACAGCCAGAGTTAGTGAGATACTCAGTTATCTGGAAGTGTGGGTTGCGATTACGGCTTTCGGGATTATCGCGTTTATCAGAGGCGCGGGTATCCAAAGTTCGCCTCCAATATTTCGCTTCCGCCAAAGCCGCTACATGGTTAAAAAACGGCGTTTCATAGAAATCGTCGCGACTCTGGCGAGTTAGTTCAGCGTCACGTTTGGATTCTTCCGAAGTGAAGAGCGCAAAATCGGGAATAGAAATTAATTCATGACGTTTGAAGCGGACTTGAGGCGTATAGGCAAAACCGAGAATGGAAAAGAGCGGTTGTATAAACTCCTCCTCTGTTTGCCGCTCGCTATAAGTTGGAAGAACTTCTTTCTTTTGTTGATAGAGAGAAAGTGTTTGCGAAAAGGCATGCTGAATATTTTCCTGCCAAACGGGATGCCTGGGAAGCAAACGTAAAAGATAATGTTCCGAAAAAAGTCCACGGTTGTAGTAAGGTGGTTCAAACGTTTTTTCGTTCATCGTCTAAGCCCTTCCGATTAGAATGTTTTATAATCCACACGAGTTTTTCAGTTATCAAGTATGAGGTTAATCAAAGTGTTTCTATAGTTCACCATAAACTAACCACAGAGACACGGAGACTCAGAGAAAGCAGTAAAAACTCCGTGTCTCTGTGTCTCCGTGGTTAATATTAGACGCTAACTGAAAAAGTCGTATAATCCAGGAAAGCTAATGATTTTCTTTCCGTGCGTTTTACTTTGGGTGAAGCAATTACGATGTTCTATACACTGCGCAATCCAAAATAGACTTGAAGCATAAGTTCAAACCATAGATTACCTACGAAGAGATTTTTCAAAAACTGGCTGATGCTAATCCACAAACTGTTTAGATCATTTTGGGCAACAAGGATGGGCAAATGGACAATTACAGAAAACAGGCAAGAAGGCTGCCGTGCTCGTCCGAGAATCGGACCGTAAGGCGTGCAGATGAATTGCCGAATCTGAAGATGGGTCGGGAAATTGATTGTCGATTGTTGATTGTCTTGTCCGTTTCGACACGCATTCCGAAAGTCCTTGTCGAAACGGACAAAAAGATTATTGATTGTTGATTGGAAAATCAATCATCAATCGTCAATCATCAATCCATTACCCGACACCTTATTGAAGGAAGCCCCCGCCGTGAGGCGTGGGGTCAATCGTCAATCATCAATCGTCAATCATCAATCCATTCACCTTCTTGCCCATTTGCCCTCTTGCCATTGTGCCATCATTCCGTCATAGGCAAAACGATTTTGGTTTTCTCTTTGGCGGAGCGATAGCTGGCCAATACTACTTCTATGGCATGGCGTCCGCCTCTGCCGTCAATCATCGGCGTTTTGTCTTCGCGGATGCAATCCACAAAGTGGGTAAGTTCCCCGACGACTCCGCTTGGGCCTTTCGTATCTGGAACCAGTTCCGTCCACTCAGATTCACCTACCAATCTTTGATATGCTTTCCCTGCGGACATATCCAATCGGAGTGAACCTTTGGAGCCATCGATGATAGTTTCGGTCGTGCCTCTTGAACCCATGAATGACCCCCAGCGCAGAATGCCTACTGTCCCGGTGTTGTATCTGACTAACGTTACCGCGTAATCCTCCCAATCTTCATGTCCTGAGAAACTGCCAACTTCTGAGGCGACGGTTTGCGCTTCTCCGCCGAACCAGTTTATCAGGTCAGCTTTGTGGATACCGTTTTCCAGGAAACCGCCCATTTGGCCATACCAACTGCCCGGTCGGGTTCTGGGAGCGCTATATCTGCCTGTATAATCAGTTTCGATATAGACCACATCTCCAATTTCCCCGGCATTGACGATTTCCTTCCCCAGCACATGCACAGGATAGAACCGCAAAACCTGCCCAATCATAAATTTTACGCCCGCTTTGTCGGTTGCCGCAATCATGGCATCGGCATCCGCCAATGTGCCTGATATCGGCTTCTCGCAAAACGAGTGAACCCCTGCTTCAGCCGCTGCCACAACAACTTCCTTGTGAGCAAACGGAGGCGTTGCAACAACAATCCCATCCGTAATCTCAAACATTTCACGGTAATCACCGAACGCTTTGATTTTAAATTGTTCCGCGACTTCTTTAGCTGCTTCCAAACGTACATCGGAAACAGCGACAAATTCACAATTTTTTACCTGGGGGAGCGAATTACAATGAGCTCGCCCCATACCTCCTACTCCAACTACACCAATGCGAACCATAATTTTACCTCCTGAGTCTATTGAGCTTTGTTTTTGCTTCTATGGAAGCTATTTGCGGAATATAGCTTCCTTATTCTTAATGGCCATTCCTTCAGCGGCTTCCATTCGGTCTGCCAGTTGTCGCACAAAGCGTTTGGATTTCAGACCGCTTTCCCACAACGTCCGTAGCAAGCCTGCCAAATCGTAAGCTTCCACACCGGTTTGCTGGCAGTAATTGCGTGCTCGCTTATCGTTCGTCAGAAAGGGCCAATCGCGAGTCTGGCAGACGGCGACACATTTCCTCTCACCATCACCGAAAGAGTCAGGTAGAGTTGCGGTAGCCAATAATTCTTCAGGCGTCAACGCAACAAGTTGCAGCCGTCCGGACTCTATCAATCTCACAATGTCCCGGAGCCATGCACACCCTTGTTCGATAGCTTCCAACATCTCGCCGCGGACGGCGGGCGTCAATCCTAACTGCTGGCGTGAGAAAAGGATAAACAGCAAATCCATTGCGCTGACGCGGGTGAATGTAGATAGGATGTTGTTATCAACCCAAATCATAAGTATTTGCTCCGTATCGCCTCTGACTGAGCGCGGACATCGGCTTCATCCACTTTGATTTCGATTTTAATACTGCGCTGTGCCAACAAGTCTTGAAACCGCCAGCGGTTCATACCAGCTATTTGGGCTGCCCGACTTAGGCTCACCTCGCCGTCTTTGAACATTTCGATCGCTGCCTCCACACGATAGTGCGGCTTGACTGCGAAAAACGTGCCGAGGGCCTCTGCCAGCGCTTCATCTTCAGTGCGAAATATTCCCGCGCGAACGGTCGCAAGCAATTCACGTTCTAAAATTGTGCCTTTGTTCACAGAGTGTTCACCTCCAATCCGAGAGCCAGTTCGCCATAATCTATTGCTGCTCCTCCTTCCTCCACATCTTCGATAATTTGCTCCAACCACTTTGAATTACCTTTGAGAATACCATACGTCAACTGTGTGACACTCTTGGGGCGGATGATGAGTTGGTAAGGCTTCTCCTCCACCACCACCTCACCCCACAGCGCAAACTCTTCTTTCGGAATGAGCAAGCCTTGCTCGGTCATGATGGCTTTCATAACTCCACCTCCTTCGAGTGAACAGGTTAATAACTGTTAGCTACCCTAAATCTGATGACTTTTCCACCATCTTTCAAAATCCCATGCCGGTTCCCATCCCAAGAAGTTTTTAGCCTTCTCTGTGCTATATAAAGTTCCTAATTGACCCATTTTAATTCCCCGCTCGGCGAACCATGCTGTCACGCCGGGATAGTATTGTTCAATGACTGCACCGGGTTCTATCTGCGAGCGTTTGATATCGTCGGGTGTATATGGCACTCGCGGAGCTATGAAACAGTATTCGACGCCGGTTACTTTTGTTTCGACAGCGCGCAAGTGCGCAGATGCCACATCATCTGGATGTGTGAATCCGCAACTCAACAGCGCTCTACCGAGCTCCAAACCCGCGCGCGGCACGAAATTGGTTGGGCGCAAACAGATAGCATTTAAACCTGAACGACGGTTAAGCATGCGGATAGTTTCTTCGCAGAGCGTTTTCGTCAGTGAATACAAATCTGTAGTACGGGGAGATTGGTTCTCCATCACCGGCATCTCTTCAATGGCGAAGTTATACCCCACTGCTGCGATGCTGCTGGTGAATATTAGCTTTTGTACGCCTATTTCAGCGCACGCTTTGAATACCTGATAGGCGGCTGTGACATTGTTATCGATATATTGTTCATCAGTATATTGCTTCCACGGATGAATCGCCGCGCAGTGAACAACAATATCGCATCCTTCGACAACTGCTCGCACTTGAGCGTAATTCAGCAAATCAATTTGCACGAACTCGCCAGGACTATCGGCTGGTAAGATATCTACCGTGCGCAGTTCATATTTATTCACTAAACCTTTTGCTACTTTACCTCCCAACACTCCTGCTGAACCTGTTACCAATATTTTCATAAAATTGGCGGCGAAAACTATCGAATTCTATTCGGTTTTCAAAGTCGCCTTCCCTTTCTGCAAAAATTTTGTTTGACTTTCAAGAGTTCATTTTTTTAATTTTAGGTTTCTTTATCGTGTGTTTGTTTTCATCGACAATAGCTAAGCAACCTTTTATCTCACGAATATTAACTTTGTTAAGGAAGCGTTCTAACGCTGTCAAAAGATTTTGGGTATTTTGGCGTTGTAGTTTAAATACAACAATCCCATAATGACTTCCTAATGGATAAGTTTTCTCATCAAGGAAATCCTGGTCGCGTGTCATAAATATTCGCCGCTCTTTGATAGCTTTCTTAATAAGGGTACCATTTGCCATTCCCTTCAGTTTCGCAGATGGGACATAGAGAACATCAAATCCAAGACTTATTAAAAACTCAACAGCTTTCTTTGGCATATCTTCGTCAACTAATACTCTTACTTTTTTCATGGATTCTGTACCCCTGTAAGATTTGTTCCTTTTTTATCAAATTTGACGAGTATTCTAAGGCTGCGAAAATGTCTTCTTTCGACAATCGAGGATACGATTCTATTATTTCTTCCATAGTCTCACCAGAAGCAAGGCTATCTAAAATGATGTCAATATGAATTCTTGTTCCCTTAATGTGAGGTTTGCCATGGCAAATTCTTTCATCAATCTTTATTCTATCCCCAAAACTATTTGTTTGCATATTCTCATTCCTTTTCTTTAAACACTTGGTAGCCGAACTCGCCTGGAGTTAGGGAATCTCCGAATTCTTGCGAATTCGGCTACAAAATTGCGTAAAATCTAACTTGTCAACAATGACACTTTCTCCCCGCCTTGCTTACCAGACTTATTTGCCGCTTCAATGAATGCTATGATTTCGACAGTTTCTGAAATATCAACCGGCGGCTTGCCCGTTTTAAACATTTCCACTATACGCTTCAGCAATTCTCGATAGATATACCCTGCGTTGATAGTGGCAGACTGTATAGATTTTTCACAAAACGCGGTGAATCCGAAACCGCCTGAACCGGCGCGTATGCCTCGAACTGTGCCGACTCTTCCATCCTTCCATAATCCCGTCACGACATCTACGCCTGCGGTAGAAACAGACCGAACGGATTCGCAACCTGGTCCCATCAACGCATATAATGGTTCTACGCCATGAATTCCGTAGTTAAACAAGCCTGGGTTGCGCGGATGCAATGAAGCTGGAGTGTATGTGTCAGCGCCGACAACTTTTCCAATTTCGCCCTCCTTCGCCTTCAGCGCAACAACTTCAAGCGCATAGCGCAACGACGAGGATGAGAACAAGGGAACGCCTTTTTTCTCTCCCAGTTCCGCCAATGCTTTGGCGTCTTTCAGTGAACAGGCAAAAGGCTTATCGATATAAGTCGGCAAACCTGCTTCAATAAACGGTTTCGCGCGCTCATAATGAACGCTACCATCCACAGACTCGACCAAAACGCCATCGACTTTGCCGATAATATCCTCCGGTTTATCCACCAATTCTACGCCACATTCTTTCATGGCTTTGGTGTGTTCAGGAATCCGTTCCGGCGACATAATCGACTCACCAGGACAACCAACGACAATTTTAGCGCCATCTACCCACTGGTCTTCAGGAACTCCGATGTGGTTCAAACGTTGAGTAAACGCCACGACATGCGATGTATCAAAGTCTAAAATGCCTAATTTAATCATATCTATACTCCTTGAATTTTGTAACTTCCATCGACTGTTCTACGGAAACAGGTTCTAAAAACTAAATCTGTTTTCCATCATAAATTCCTCTGGCTGAGAACATTTTGCTTCTCCTCGTTTTAATTCCCATCTTTTACGATTTAATTTAATGATAACACATCCAACTTAATGTTTCAACAAATTTCGGTTACATAAAACACTCGGAATTTTCTCAGCGCGCTGTCCAGCCCAGGTCTATCGCCAAAGCAGCACCGGTAATGACACTGGCCGCCTCAGAACATAAGTACGCGGCGAAAGCGGCTACTTCTTCTGGCTCAATGAGCCGCTTGATAGCCGCTGGCTCTAACATAACTTTCTCTATAACAGCTTCGGGCGGCATATTCCGGATGCGTGCCTGGTCAGCAATTTGGTTTTCGACCAGGGGCGTGCGCACATAAGCCGGGCAGATGGCGTTAACGGTAATGCCATACGGCCCACCTTCAAGCGCGGCGGCGCGCGTTAAGCCGATGAGACCATGCTTGGCTGTGACATAAGCACTTTTAAGGGGCGATGCGACCTGACCGTGAATAGAAGCGATGTTGATGATGCGCCCCCAGCCTTGAGCCTTCATCATCGGCCAGACATATTTGGTCAGTAGGAAAGGGGCTGTGAGCATCAGAGCCAACATTTTGTCCCAGGTGTCCTCGGGGAATGATTCAATGGGGTCAATGTGTTGGAAGCCGGCATTGTTGACCAGGATGTGGACAGTACCGAATGTTTTCACCACGCCATCAATCAGGGTCTGACAATCAGCCCGGCGGCTCAAGTCGCCTTCCACGAAAAGTCCGCCCAAACTTTGAGCAACAGCCTTTCCCGCCTCGGCTTGAATATCGCCAATGACTATCTGGGCACCATCGGTAGCGAAACGTTCAGCGATGGTTAAGCCAATGCCACTGGCGCCGCCAGTCACCACTGCCACTTTGTTCTGAAAGGGTTTATCCGACATGCAACCTCCTTCATATCTTTTGGGACAAATAATATTGGCTCTTGGCAATTTGGTGTGTATGATGAGTGATGAGTGATACGTTTTACGTTTCACGTTTCATTCTGATTGCACCTTATAAATTGTTTACCACATTTATTCGCGAAGAACTATAATATTCATATCCACCTGGATAAAACCGTATCTCACCGTTATTTAGTTCGATGATGCGATGCGCTACTCGCGTCAGCAGATATCGGTCATGCGATGCCAGCAAGATAGTCCCTGGAAATTCCGCCAGGGCGTTCTCAAGCACTTCGACAGAGGCGATATCAAGATGATTCGTGGGTTCGTCGAGGACGAGAAAATTCGCTCTGGAATAAACTAATTTTGACAGGATTACACGATTACGTTCGCCGCCGCTCAAGTCTTTAATTTTTTTGAAAGCATTATCGCGGTGTGAAAACAGTTTTACCAATAAATATCGAGTATCGCACACAGTAAGTTCTGTTTCGGCTTGAAGTTCATCAAAGATAGTATGCTCGCCTGTTAAGCCTCCCATTTCCTGGTCGAAGTAGCTTACAATTAGACCTTCTCCCAACTTCACCTCGCCGTTAGTCGGAGGTTCCAATCCTAAAATGATTTTGATTAAAGTCGTTTTACCCATCGCGTTCGGCCCCACTAAAGCGACATGCTCTCCCCAACGGATATTGAAATTTGCTTTGGCGAATAGCGTGTTATCGCCGTAGCGTTTGGTTAAGTCTGTTGCTTCCACGACTATTTCGCCGCTACGCTTCTGCACTTCAAAATCTAACTGCATTCTCTTCCGTTGAAAATTTGGTTTCTCCACCAAGTTCATTCTTTCCATCTGTCGTTCCATGCTCTTTGCCTGTCGAGCGCGTTTCTTACTATCCTTACTGCTCCATTTCTTGAGCAACGTAATCGACTTTTGTAGTCGTTCGATTTCCTGTTGTTGATTAACGTAAGCATAGTATTGGGAAGTCAGGCGGCGCTTTTTCTGTTCGATATAGTCAGAGTAGTTGCCGTGATAGATGGTTATCTTACCCGCGTCCAATTCCACAATCTCAGTGACGAGTTGGTCTAAAAGAAAGCGGTTGTGCGACACTAACACGAAGGCACCTCGATAATCGCGTAGAAATCGTTCCAGCCACTCAATAGCAGTCATATCAAGATGATTGTCAGGCTCATCGAGTAGCAGTACGTGTGTTTCGGATGAACCGTCAGTTTCTTTGTCTCCATGTTGACACAACAGCAAACAAGCTAATTCGACGCGAGCTTTCTGACCGCCGCTTAAAGATACAGCAGGCAAGTCAAAGTCAATCTGCGATAAGCCAAGTTCATTTAAAACCGTATTCTTGCGGGTTTCATAAGTATATCCGCCGCGACGTTGAAATTCCTCCTGCACCCGACCATATTCAGCCATGATTTCCGCAAGATTGGCTTCATCCGTTTCCTCGCTCATTAGCGATTCTAAAATTTCCATTTGCTGTTTGAGTTGTATCAAAGCTACGGAAAATTGGTCAAATATCTGGCGTACCGTTACATTCGGTTCAAAAGCCGGGTCTTGACGCAGATAACTAACAACGCTCTCTTTGGCAACCCTGACCGTTCCTGTATCAGGCGTCGACTGCCGCGCTATAATCTTTAGCAATGTCGATTTGCCTGAACCGTTGTTTCCAACCAAACCGACCTTGTCGCCATCTTGAAGCTGCCACGAAATATTTTTCAGCACTTCTGTCGCGCCGAAGGATTTTGAAATATTTTCTAATTCGGTAAGTGTCAACTTCTTTCCCTCCCTTATTCGTATTTAATTTAACCCAAAACTGATAATTTGTCAAGCCCATAGAGAAAATTTACTTGAATTAAACCCAAGATTATGTTATATTCATCAATAATAAATTTTTAAGTCAGCTTTCCCAAATGGTTATATTGAGTGTTAGCATTTAACAGAGGTGATAATCATGATATTAGAACATATAGAAAAACACCTGACATCTGAACAATATGTAGGTTTATTAGCTTTGGCAGAAAAAGAAAGAGTCTCCGTTGATGAAATCATTGCTAAAGCTATTGATTTCTACCTATCTAATAGAGATGAACTTTTAACTCCGGAGGGTTTTGACCAGTTGTTGGAATCATCTCGCGAGGATGTTAAAAAAAGAGGAATACAAGAAGCGGACGTTGACCGCATCATTGCTGAAGTCCGTTCTGAGAAAGCTATGAAAGGAGAATTCAGGGATGCCGCCCAAAAAGCATAGGCTGAGAGTTGTTATTGATACCAGCGCCCTCGTTTCTGCTCTTTGGGGTGGTATTTACTTACAAATCATTAACCTTTGGAAGCATGGTCACTTACAACTCATTGTATCAGCGGACATCGTGGAGGAATATTTGCGAGTGTTGGAAAAATTAGGTGTACAGCCGCTTAGATTGGAAGGTTGGGCTAAATGGTTTCAGCATCCCTCCAAAGTATCTGTTGTACGACCAGGTATAAAGTACCAAATCTGTCGTGACCCTAACGATGATATGTTTTTGGATGCAGCCGTTGCAGGACGGGCAAAGTATATTATTGCCCGGGATGCTGACCTTATAGATATGGAAAGTTTTAGAGGAATCAAAATCGTTACACCTCAACAATTTATAAAACTAATGAATAGTACCTTGTAGGTCGATTTTCCAAAATGGTTATAGCCGCTAAACCCGACCTTGCTGGTTGTCGGCGAGGTCGGAAAATAGCGGTTTTATGTAAAATATCCCTAATTCCTTCTGTTATACACATTGATAAATTATGAGCGATTACTTTATTCTTCTTATTTCTTTTGCTCAAACTTTTCTTTCTTAAAGAAAAGTTTGGTTACAATAATATAGTCAATACAAGGAGAGGAAATTTTTTATGATGAAAAAGAAGATATTCAAACTTCTATCTTACCTTTGTTTTATAATTATGTGGTTCATCGGCACGGAGAAAATATCTTGGCAACTGAAAGCCGAAGCCGTCGGTGAACAAAGTGAACAGACTTCTACAAGGAGGCAAGAACTACATGCGGTCAAGTTGGCTTCGCCACCCGTTATTGACGGGGCGTCGGAAGGGGGAAGGGAGAAGGCGGAAGGTGGAAGGATTAAATCTTTTACTTCCGACTTTCCACTTCCGACTTCCCACTTCGAGAAGGAGTCCGTAGTTTTTCATCCCGAAAGATGGAAAGACTTGAATGATTTATCCGCAGATATTTCTATCGGTTGGGACGACCAAAATCTGTATTTTACGTTTAAAGTCCGCGATGATAAGGTGGTTTTTGCCCACAATCCCGGACAATTGCTCAAAAGCGACCATGTTGAAATCTGGCTTGATACGCAGTTAGATTCTGATAAAGAAGATGTGACAATGAGCGCAGACGACTGGCAACTTGCCATTGGGACAACTCAAGAGGGGCAGCCAATCGTTGCGGATTGGTCGCCCGGAAGGGAAAGAAATGAAGCGCTGGAGCGGAGTGTGACAGCGGCTTCCAGAAAATATCCCGGCGGATATACCGTGGAAGTGGCAATTCCGTTGGCACGGTTGAATATTAACCCCGCACAAGGCGCAATCGGTGTCCTTTTGGATGTGAGTGATACCGATGATGCCGACAACCCTCGTCAGGACAAGCTGCTGTCTTCCTCTCAAGAAAGAAGATTTCGCGACCCAACTTCCTTTAACACGTTGCTTTTTACCCGTAAGACGAAGCCGGTTGCGAGGAACGAAGCAATCAGCGAAGCGAACACGATAAAAAAGCCGTTAAAAATTACGCATCATGGTCCTACCGGTGAAGTACAAGGGCAGGTGCAAATCCAAATAGCCTTCGACAAGCCGCTTATACCTTTGACCATATTAAGTAATGAAGAGAGAGCCAGGGTTCTTGAATATTTTGCGCTTGAGCCAGACGTGGATGGAGAATTTCGCTTTTTAGGAACTTCTGTTGTAGTTTTTGAACCTGCTCACAGCCTCCCTATGGCTACGAAATATAGCGTGAAAGTTAAAAAAGGGTTGCGGGACATTGAAGGTAATAAACTCGAAGCTGACTATATCTGGGATTTTAACACTCCTCCTATTTCAATCTGGTTCGAACCAATCGATAACAGCGACCATAGCGGACTGGGCCAGGAGGTGCATATATACAGTAATGTTTCCTTGAATATCGGCTCGTTAAAGAATAGAATTAAATATTTTGAATCTATATCAAGGGAACCTGTACTATATGATTTTTTAGAAAGCGAACAAAATCCCAAGGATGAAGAAGATATTGGCATGTTCGGAAGCCTCACCAACGCCAAAGGCTTATGGTATGACCTTACTTATGATTATATCTTAAAGCCACAGAAGAATCTTAGGAAGGATACCCAATATACTGTGGAAGTACAATCAGGCGTGCTACCTGAAAGAGGCAATATGCGCACGGACAAACAATTTTCGACCTCTTTTAGAACTTATCCGCCATTTCGATTTTTACAAATCGGGTTCCACCCCTATTGTGGCGATAAGCTTACCACCGTGCCATATCTATCTTTTAGCAATACTCCTGAACAGAAAAGTTTTGAACAGTTAGTCTCCATCGAACCTAAGACTGAAAAGTGGCCATTTTATGAGTGTAATTGGTATGATGTCACCTTAAATGACTCGCTCTTAGAACCAAAGACTACTTACACCGTTACTTTAAAACGTGGATTAAAAGACCTCTATGGCCAGGAACTGGGAAATCCACAGAATGTTACTTTTACTACCGGAGAGCTTACCCCTAAGATGTGGGGACCTAATGGTTATCAAATTATTACTCCCAATATTGAACCCACCCTTGGGATAAAGACTGTGAACATAGACTCCGCTTTTTATAAACTTATCCCCTTAAGGCCGGAAGATATTTTAGTCAGAGAAAGACTGGAATATTATAATATAATCGAACAGCTCATTTCTCAGATAAAAAGCAAAGAGCTAAAAGTGAAAATCCAACTCAATGATGCCAGTGTGGGGAAAGCGTATTTCGACCTTAAACCTCATCTTAGGGGAGAAAAATACGGGGTAGTGGCATATACCTTCCGCTCTCCACAAGTTAAATATTATGACAATCCGATAACATTTAATGGGCTTATCTTGAGGACAAATATCGGAATATATGCTTCGTTTCTGCCTACCGGTGGGATTATAAAACTTAATCAATTGACCGATGGTCTGCCTATTGGTGAAGCGAAGGTCAGAATCTACCGAGAGGATGACCTGCCGCAATTAGAAAAAATCTGGGATTTGATTACCAATACTTATATCGAAAAAATCACTCCCTGCTTTGAAGGCACAACGGATTCGGATGGTATGTTGACTCTATCAACCGAGAAAATCAGCAAAAGAAGGATAGACAATAAGATATTAAATGAACTCTATCCTCCCGAAACTGACCCTGACGATATTCTCTATGACCAGGAGCGATTTGGCTTCGCGGAACCGCCGCGATTGTTGATTATAGCAGAGAAAGAAGATGACTGGACCTTCCTCCAGACACAAGAATGGGGTTATCCTTCAACCTGGAGTTTTGGGGTGAGCGCTGATTGGGAAGCGGAACGCCCTATCTCACGCGGAACCATATTTTCAGACCAATTTATCTATCGGCCTGGCGATACGGTAAAGATGAAGGGCATCTCTCGATATCTTCTCTATGGGAAACTTCTCAACGGTCAGGGTTTGGAATATACGATAAAACTTTACGACCCAATGGGCACCGAAAAGGAGATTGGCAAGGTAAAGGTGAATGAGTTTGGCACCTTTAATTTTGACATACCTACTAAAAAAGGACAGTCCTTAGGATACTATAGTGTAGTGGCTAAAACCCCTCATCAAGGGTTAGAATTCTGGGGTCAGTTCAGATTGGCTGAATTTAGAGTGCCAGAGTTTAAGGTGACGATGCACATTGATAAAATGATTGCTAAAATAGGAGAACCAATTAATATCTCCTGGGAGGGAAAATATTATTTTGGCGCGCCGATGTCAGAAGCCCAGTCTTCGCTCAATATCACCCGAAGGCGCACCTATTTTAGTCCAAAGGGTTGGGAAGGTTTTTCTTTTGGTATACCCGAGTATTTAGATGAAAGGCAAGTCTCTCTCAGCAGTGAGTACCTTAGAGAGACTATCAATCTAAATAAAGAAGGCAAGGCGTCTAAAACGATAGAATTGCGCCCTGAAGATGTTCCTTTTCCCATGGACTATAATTGCGATGTGGAAGTAGAAGATGTCTCTAAACAAACATCATCTGCCAACAAGAATATTATACTGCTTCCGGATGAACGCCTGGTGGGAATAAAGCTGTCCGATTGGATTGTAGCCAAAAAGAGCGAACTAACAGCCTCGGTAATCGTTTCTTCTCCGGAAGGCAAACCAATCACTGATGTTCCTCTTAATATTAAACTGATAAAGAGAGAATGGCACAGCGTAAAAATGGAAACTGGCGATGACAAGTTTAGGATTGAACACACCGTAGTAGAAAAGGTTTTACAGACGAAAGAGATAATTAGCGCTGAAGAACCTATTTCGTTAACCTTGACCCCTGAAGAAGCAGGCTTTTTTATGGTTCTTGCTGAATTGAGGGATAAGCCAGATAGTGGGACATCTGCCGCCGCTTCTCTCTGGGTTGCCGGAGAAGATTATGTCCCTTGGGAAGAGACTGGTGAAGACAGCTTAGAGATTATTATGGACAAAGAAGAATATAAGGTGGGAGATGAGGCGGTGGCTTTCATAAAATCGCCTTTCCCCGATGCCGAACTATTCTTTACTGTCTGCCGTGAAAAAATATTCCTGAAAGATATAAGAAAAATCAAAGGTAGCGGATACACCTATCGTTTTCAGATAACTGAAGATATGCTGCCAAATGCTTATGTGGGGTCAGTTCTTTATCGGTTAGGCGAACCCCTTGTTCCGGTGGAAGAAGAAAAGGGTAAGCATATAGAAAAAATAGGGTTTGCTCACTTCAGTGTCTCTATCTCTGACAAATATCTCAATGTGGAGATTAAACCATCTCGAGCAAAGCTCCGACCATCGGAGGAGTTAACCGTGGATATTGCTGTCGCCCGGACGGATAAGCAAGGGCATAAAAGCGAGTTGACCGTCATGGTTGTTGATGAAGCAATTTTAGACTTAACTGGATATACTCCGCCCGATTTAGTCAAGATTGTATATGAACAAAGAGGCTTGTCGGTTAGAGTAAATGACAATCGACCCTTTATTATCGCCAAAGAAGAATTGCTACAGAAAGGCACCTTTTATGGTACTGGTTATGATGGCGGAATTGAGGAAGGAGCAATAGCGCTGCCTCAAGTGCGAAAAGAATTTCTAAAATTAGCCTATTACAATCCTCACCTTGTCACCGATGAAAATGGACATGCTAATTTTAGTTTTAAGGTCCCGGATAATCTAACCACCTGGAAGATTATGGTCGTATCCGTCGGAAAAAACGACCTATTCCCCCTTAATCCCCCTTACCAAAGGGGGCAGGGGGGTTGTTTTGGCTATGGAGAGGAAAAGGTCTTAGTAACTCAACCCTTTATCTTACGGGCGGTCTTACCAAGATTTTCCAGAATTGGAGATGAATTTCTCTCTGGCGTAGCGATAACCAATCTGACCGAAGGCGAAGGAAAGGCAAAGGTATCAGTGGAGCTCGGAATTCGGAATGCGGAATTCGGAATTCGGAATTATCCAGTTATTTTCAAGGATAATGAACCAGCACCTGACTTTAGTCAGGTGAAGACAAAAATGGAAGAGGTTGGACAAATTATTAAACCTGGAGAGTCCAAAACCGTGCTTTTCCCATTCAGAGCCCAAAGGCCTGGCATAGCGGAACTCCGTTTTACCGCCTATTTTGACGGTATCTATGATGGCCAAAAAATAGGGGAGTCAGACGCCATAGAGATACCTTTCGAGGTACAGGATGTTGTCGCTACGGAAACCGTAGTAGCGGTTGGGGAAACAACAGAAAAATTCAGGCAACCCACCCCCGGCCCCTCCCAAAAGGGGAGGCAACAAATCAAAATTGATGATACCGTCAGAAAAGATACGGGCGGGTTAAAAATCCTTCTCTCCAGCACAGCTTTAACTGACATCGGTGAAGGAGCTAAATATTTAGTCGAATATCCTTATGGCTGTTTAGAACAGACCTCAAGCCGTTTGTTAGCCTTAATCCAGTTGAAATTTCTCTCGGATAAATACGGATTTTCCTTAGAAGCAGTGAAACCAGTAGATGAGGTGATTATGGCTAACATAAACAAGATACTGCTTATGCAGAACGCCGATGGCGGCTTTAAGTTCTGGCCGACGAGTGAAACATCCGATTGCTATCTTTCTCCTTATGTTGCTTATCTCTTTAAAAGAAGCCAGGAACTCGGCTATGAAATTGAAAAAGAAACCACCGATAAACTATTAGAGTTCCTGGATAAAACATTAAGAAATCCTCCCTATCAGTTTTGGTCCTGGCAAGCGCTGGCTGAATATAGAATAAATATTCTCCTGGGCATGCACTATTTGGGCCGGAATGATGAAACCTACTTTGAAGAATACTTCAACCGTCGCAATGATTTAAGCTACGGGGCGCAGATAAGTTTGGCTCATCTGCTTTTCCAGTCGCCGAATTGGAAAGACGAAGCGTATAAAATGTTGGGAGAGATTAAAAATAGTATGTTCATCACCGCCCAGACCGCTCATTTCGAAAGCCCCAGGGAGTTGCTTCCTTCATGGCTCTTTATGTATTCACCGGTAATAACCACTGCTGAAGGCATAAAACTCTTCTTAGAGATGGAACCCGATAGTGAATATATCGCCCCAATGGCAAGATACATCTTAAATGCCAGAAAGAACGGGCGCTGGAGAAATACTTATGAAAATGCCCATGCCATAGATGGGCTGGTGGAAATCTCCCTAAAAAGAGAAGCTGAACCACCTGACTATACAGCCAAAATATTTATCGCCTCAGAAGAGGTAGTAAATTATATGTTCAAGGGTTATAACTATAAACCGTATGAAAAGTTCTTGCCCATAGCCAACTTACCAGAAGGGCTGAATGATATCGACATCTCCAAAGAAGGTCATGGGTATCTCTATTACATCCTTAGCTACTCCTATCGGTTAAAGGAACCTCAACCAGCTCGAATGGAGGGCTTTTCCATTAAGAGAACGGTTACAAATAAAGAGACAGGAAAAGTTATAGCCGTCTATGAGCAAAAACCGCTTGAGCAAGTTGAAATCAACGCCGGTGATGTTTTAGAAGTGGAATTAGAATTTACAGTCCCTCAAACAGGTTATTACCTGGTCATCGACGATGCCATTCCGGCAGGGTTAGAAGCAATTGATACATCTCTAAAGACTACCTCCACCAGATACCAGACAGATTCTTATCAGCGGGTCAATCGAGGCTACGACAATGCTTTCGATTATTGGGGCAATCCTATCAACCACACCGAACCACGCGATGAACGCGTAGCCCTTTTTGCCGATGCTATTAGACCGGGAATATACAAATATAAATATCTCCTACGAGCCACATCATCTGGCGTATTCTTCTGGCCGGGCGCCAAAGCATCTTTGATGTATGAACCAGAACAATTCGGCACCAGCGCTGAAGGGATTATTTCGGTAAAATAACAGTGGCAAAAGGGCAAGAGGGTACAAAACTACTTTACGAATCCCAGTAATTTGGGGTACAATTGGGTGATAGGGGAGGATAAGTGGCATCAGTTTTTCTCCTGATGTTCCGCGTACCGGAATCCCGCTTCGCGGGAGCTTCTTTAAACAGCGCGCATCTGAGCGGTACGCATATTTGAGAATATCACTCGGCAAAATGGGTTGAATTTGATTGTAATCAACTATCTCTTCATCTCTTCTGGTCAAGTCATACTTTTCCAGTGCAATATCTGTAGAGACAAAATCCTGAAAACTCATGTCTCTTCCTCAATTATTGGTAGGTTTATATTTTTTTCATTTCCAAAAGTGCAGCAATTGCATCTTTTTTAAGTGAAACGTGAAACGTGAAACGTGAGAAGGAAAAATCACGCATCACGCATCACGTTTCACGCATCACGTTTCACGCAGGCTCATCTTACAATCGCAAACTTTCCGTGCGCTTTTAGCTCCTCCCTGCCATCTGTGAAAGCTGTCACGTAATACACGTAGATTCCGCTTGCCGCCGTTTCACCGCGAACATTTTTCCCATCCCATGTTGCAACACCTGTTTTGTCAATATGTTCGAGAATTTTAACTCTTTCGCCTGTGCTGGTATAAATCCAAATAGTCGCTTTTGGAGTCAAATTGAGAAATTTAATGCCATTTTGACCACCTGTTGATGGATTATATGGGTTGGGCGCTACGATGACGTTATTCAAGTTATTCTGAGACAAATTTGATGCCTGCTCACTATTCTGCATAGTGACAACTTCGGAAAATTTGCTTTGCACTCCAGACCCTTTGATTGCTGTAACTGTATAGTAATAGATGATATTCGGATAGATATTTTCATCTATAAAATTGGCTTGAGGAGATTTGACGTTTCCGATTAACGTCCACAGCTCTTTGCCTGTTAGATTCCGAAAAACTTTGTAGCCAACAACATCCTCTCCAATGGCTGGAGTCCAACTGAGATGTATTGTTGTCCCAACAATATTCGCCTGTAAATTTTCAGGCGGCTCAGGTTTTTTATCGGGAATAGCGCTGACTTCTATTGAAGGCTCTTCGAGCTCTTTTTCTGAATGGTCAACAGCTTTCACGATATAGTAGTATCTTGTGCCATTTGACAAACCGGTGTCCTCATAAGCAGCGCCGGCTATAAGTCGTGGACCGACCTGGACATATCCGCTACCACTTGTGTTACTACGGTAAACTTTGTATGCCAGGACTTTATTGCTAATGGCAGGTCGCCAGGCGATACGAATTGCTTCGTCTGAGGGCGTTGCGGTGACCATGTCCGGCAGGATAATAAGCCGGCGTGCAGTATCTATGTTTGCGTTAAGTTCATCTAAATCTTGTCCAGCGACAAAGGCAAAGGTCACGGATTTCGTGTTCCGCGCCTGGATTTTATACGGCCCCGCGGAGAGAACAGTGATGTAATTGCCCGGTGGAAATATGTCAGGTTGAAATGTATCCGTCGCTTGGGTACTCATCAAGACGGAGCGATTTTCATCGCGGTATGTCCAGGCATCAGCGGGAACAATGCGATGGGCGTTGACTTCTCCTTCAAGCAAGACAACTGCTACATGGACGGGATTTAAACCATCGGCGTCGAAGACAACAGACGCTTGACGGGATTCATCCCAACCAACCAGGTCATTTGGGAATCCACTTACATCCCACTCAGCGGCGATAGTGACGTAAATGCCATCAACATCCACGGTCTGGAGATTCGTTAGCGTCAGCTTCATTACTATAAAATCTTGCGCTTCTGGAAATGCCGTTCCATTCCACGAGAACGTATGTTGGTCAACTAAAATCTCAAAAGGTAACTTCTTCTCGCCTTCTGTAGGCGTAGAATACTGGGAGATAATCTCCTGCCTGACGCTGGAATCCGTGACATACATCGGCGCGCCTCGCGTCGTTGGCTGAAATTCGCCCAATACAATGCCATCTTCAACAGCATCATAAGCGCTGGCGACATTGCCTTCTGCGTCTCCTATCCAAATCTCTGAGAAGGAATAGAGATAATATTTAGACGAAATTGATGTTTCTTGAATGGGATATCTGAAATTGGGAAATAAAGTGTTGTTTACAAGCCCGACGAGAGAGCCAAAATCCATTATCGCCATGTCAACGTTTCCAGATGTATGCCGTATGGTAGGTTGGGCAAATGCAATCCCCCCGGCCCCATTTAATAAAGGGAGAGCAAGGTGGAAGGTAAAAATCGTCAATGCTAAAGTCAAAATTGAGGTTATTGTTTTTTTCATTTTTTCCATAAACCTATATAGTGCAGCTTACAGACTTCCGAAGTCTCGGAGACTTCGGAAGTCTGGTAATCTAACTTCCCTCTGCCTGTTTTATTGCTTTGCGGAGGTTTTCTGCATCTCTTGCAATATTTTCCTTCGCCGTCAAAACACCGGTAATCATCAGCCGTGGCATTAGTTCTTCGGCATTTGGACACAGACCCGGCTTGTATTGATAATTTCCTTTGTAGAATGGGCACTTGATAGGACAACCAGTATCATCATAAGCGGTAGCATCTTTGAACATCGGATGGAGATATGCTGGTTGGCTGTTGTTATAGCCGAAACCGAAGCTACAATGGTTGTCACCCAGAGCTTTCCTGAACGCGTCCAATTTGATTCCATGCTTATCTCCATGGAATGTTGTAGCGTAAAGATGATAAGTGTTCACCGAATCTTCATAACCGCCCTGTGGCTGTAGCCATTCGCAGTCTTTCAGAACTTCGTTGTAGATATTGGCGTTTTCGATTGATTCCTTGACATAGTCTAAGGTGCGGTCGAGTTGCACGAGCGCAACCGCCGCAACTAATTCGGTCATCCGATAATTCCAGATGTAAGAAAGCTTCGGCGAATGCGAACCGCGCGAGCACATCTGCATCAATTCATTAAACAATTTGTCATCCGAAGTGGTGACGATACCGCCATCGCCTGTCGCCATCTGTTTGGACATCTGGAAACTGAACACGCCGATATGCCCCCAGGTACCGGTATATTTTCCCTTATGCGTCGCATAAATCGCATGTGCGCAGTCTTCGATTAACACCAATCCATGTTCGTCGGCAATTTCCCTCAGTTTGTCCAATTCGCACGGCTGTCCCCACAGGTTGGTGCAAACAATCGCTTTTGTATAAGGGCTTATTACTTGTTTCACCGAATCTGGGTCCATGTTATGGGTACGTGGGTCAACATCGGCAAACACTGGATATCCATTGTGATACATCGTTGCCATCGCGCCAAATTGGACGATAGGGTCACAGATGACTTCGGCGCCCGGCCCAACTCCCGCCGCTGACACTGCCATGTGCAAACCCGCCATGGCGGAACTCATCGCAATGCCGTATTTGGCTCCCATACGCGCGGCAAATTTCCGTTCAAATTCACCGCGTATGCCCTGGTTATATCCCATTGAGCCTAATGAGCCGCTATCTAAAACTCGTTTGAGTTGCGCTAAATCTTGTTCGTCAAAAATTCTTGGCATTTGATTTTACCTTTCTACTGATAGTATTAATAGCCGCTGATTTTCAGACAACGCTGATTAAAGCAGTCTTTAAAATCAGCTCGGTCAGGAGCCGCTGATAATCAGACAACGCTGTTCTAACTTGCTATCAACTGAATGAAGTAATTCAAATCAGCGCTGTCTGGTAATCAGCGGCTATATCACATCTTCGACAACTCCGGAACTACCGGCTTCTTCTCGAAACCGTAAACCGCTATCTCAATAAGTCGCACTGTGCCTTCCCTCAGTGTGCCTTTACCCGCTTCCTTGGCATCATTCGTATCCAACACTAAAACTCGGATTGAATCTGTCTTCACAGGTTGAAAACGAAACATTATCGCACCTTTGTTATTGCCTGCTATCAAACTTTTCGTTTTCTTTGTATTGCCTATTACTTGAACCTCTACCCAATTAGAAAGACCTATTGCTGAAATTTTCCGGTAAAAAAGTCTCAGCTCACGCACGCCGTATTGGGCGGCGGGAAATGCTGGTGAATCAATAGTATGCACTACTACCCGGTTAATTTGTTTAGGTTCAGGGAAAGTAACACCTACCCACCCAGGGGCGCTTGCTATACGTTCCGAAAACGAAACGTTAACAACTCGATTGCCGCCTCACCCACCGCCGACATTACAGGATTTCTGAATGCTTCTGGTATAGTGCAATGCCCAACCTTCCCCTGAATCCCATCCAGCGGACGATGTGACGCCGTTAATCAGGGTAGACGCTGGATGTTCTGGATTATCATAAGATACCTCTACGATTGCGCCATTTTTCGCCAGAGCGTAATTAACTAAATTATCAACGCTATTATCTATAGCCAGGAAGGCGGTAGGAACACAACTTAGCGCAACAATACACAGGGCAGCAATAGCTATGGGTAAAATTTTGCGCATCGTTATCACCTCCTCATGTGAAATCTGTTACTACAAATTTAAAGTTCATTAAGCAAATCCTCTAAGGGTTTTGTATTCCCTTTATGAATATCAATGAAAGCTTCTTTAACGGAGATTTCGGGTATATTTAAAAACAGGCTTCAAATCCCATCTACATCTGGTCTTGGAGAGATTTACTCAAAACTGTAGTTTCGTCAAAACAAGACTGTCATTGGATCCAGAGCCTATTGCTCCGAGAAGAAACCGCACCATCACTGGATTTACCTAAAATTATATCCAACAGGCCCCGGTTTTTCGCTTCACTGTTCACGTGGGTTCGTACCAAAGACCCGCATCACACATTGAGTAATAATTGAATTTGCTCTGCTAAAGGTTTACCAGCTTCGGTTAAAGCGAGTAATTGGTTGAGATTATCTCTATCAGTGATAAATCGCTCCAGGTGCTTTCTGATTTTGGTTTCACCTTCGCCATTGTGAATGTCATTAGCAATTTGACAGACAAGTCGGGCTTTTTGTTTAATTCTATACATATCCTGCTTAATTTCACTCTCCGTGGTTCTGATTTCTAACAGTTTTTCTATCTCCTTTATGCACCAATTGATTATGACATTGGCCTCTTCATCGGTTAAACCATCAGTTAAGCTTTCATCGTCTAAAATAGATTCAATTAAATTTTGGGCAAGTATATTCATTGGTTATTTCCATTTTTGCATCAGCGGAGACTGACGCACTCCAAAGTGACTACGAAATCAGATGAATCGCCTTGTCGTAAGTAGCTTCAGCAGCTTCCATGACAGCTTCAGATAATGTGGGATGTGCGTGAATTGCGTGGACAAGGTCTTTTACCGTTGCACCCAATTTTATTGCTAACGATGCCTCATGAATCAACTCTGAAGCATTCGGCCCCAAAATATGCACTCCTAAAATGTCATTAGTCTCGGCATCGGAAACGATTTTGACGAACCCATCCGCCTCGCGCATTCCCAATGCTTTGCCATTAGCCATGAATGGGAAACGCCCTGCTTTGACCTCATATCCTTCCTTCTTAGCTTGCTCTTCTGTGAGGCCAACCCTTGCGATTTCAGGCAATGTGAAAATGCAAGTCGGTATCGTGCCGTAATCCATCACAGCGGAAACACCCATGCAATTTTGCGCCGCGACAATTCCTTCTGCTGAAGCAACATGCGCTAATTGGAAGCGATTAGCAATATCACCTACAGCGTAGATATTCTCAACCTTTGTCTGCATGCGTTCACTAACAGCAATCCTACCATTCTCAACTTTTAGCCCGACATTTTCTAAACCAATACCTTCCAAATTCAACTTGCGACCAATGGACACCAACATCTTTTCCGCCTGAAGTTTTTCTCCGGATTCCAATTCCGCCGTCACTTTATTCTCATCTTTGATAACTTTGGTGATATTTGCCTTTGTTACAATCTTAATTCCTTTGCGCTTCAGAAGAGCCTGCATCTGACGTATAACCTGCACATCCTCCGTCGATAAAATTGTCGGCAACAATTCTGCTATCGTTACCTCGCAGCCGAAAGCTTTGAAAATAGAAGCAAACTCGCATCCGATTACGCCTCCGCCGACAATGAGAAAGCTTTTCGGCAATTCAGTCAATTCCAACGCGCTTGTGCTGGTCAACACCTGCTTTTCATCAATTTCAAAAATTGGAATATTCGCTGGCTCTGAACCCGTAGCGATGATAATATTTCGCGCTTCGACAAGTTCAATGCTTCCATCTGGTTTCGTTACTTCAATTTTGCCCGGAGGTATGATTTTGCCGACACCTTTGATTGATTTAATTTTATTGCCTTTGAATAATGTCCCAACTCCACCGACGAGCTTTTTTACTACTTCATCCTTGTGGGACATCACTTTGGCGAAATCAACATTTGCCTCTTTAATTTCAATTCCAAACTCAACGGCATTTTTAACCATTGAAGCCAACTTTGCAGAGGCATACAGTGTTTTCGTCGGAATGCAACCGCGATTCAGGCATGTGCCGCCCAACTCTCCTTTCTCAATCACACATACTTGACCGCCCAACTGCGACGCCTTGATAGCAGCCACATAGCCTCCCGGCCCTGCGCCGATGATTGCAATATCCAAATCTGGCATAGATTCCTCCTGATTTCATCTTCTTTTCTTTTTAATCAAATCCTCAGTGTTTCTTATGATGGAACTTTTCTTTTTCTACGATGGTTTGAATCCTTTCATCCACCCCTGTCGGTAAGTTAATGTTCCCCTCATTCCTTCTCTCAAGATAGAAACATCCCTTGCTTTGACCTTCAATTCGATGCGTTCGCCTGTATCAAACTCAAAAACAGCACAGTGCCCAATGAGAACACTCTGTCCTAATTTCGTTTGCAGTTTATATTTTCCCAATCCTGTCGGGGTAGCACGCCCTGGTACTGTGCTATACTCTTCTGTTTCCGTTCGCATTTCCACTACGACAGCAGAGGCTTCTTGAACTGGGAGTTTTAACTTATAGCCCCACTTTCTTAAAATGATGACGATGGATAACACAAAAAAAGCTATTGTGCCGATGATAATTAACTTATCTGCCTTTGGAATCGTAATGGAAACTCCACCAACGAGGAGGATAAGCAAGGAAATTAGTGTACCAACTATCAAGAGAAACAGTATTCCCGCCTTCATTTTCAACACCTTCATTTAAAAGAAAAGTTTGGAGAAAAAGTTTGTAAAGAATATAACATCTTTCCCAGAAATTGGCAATATTTTTCTACTATATGATGTGAATGGCAAAATGGCAAGGGGGGCAATAGGGCAAGAACCCCATAGCCCTTTAGCCCCTTTGCCCTATATTTTTCCTTGACGATTCTTCAATAAAATGTTATTTATAACCTAAAGTTTGAGAAATATAATATTCGAGAGGAACAAAACATTTGGAATATGAGAAGATATGAAATCATCGACCACACGGCGGATTTAGGAATCCGCGCTTATGGCAAAACGTTGCCTGAACTATTTGAGAACGTTGCCCTGGGCATGCTGGAAACTATTGCAGATTTGGATAGCATAGATGAAAAAAGAGAAATCGAAATTAATGCGCAAGGGAACACTTTGGAGGATTTACTGGTTGCTTTTCTGGGGGAACTACTATTCCAACATGAGGTCGAGGAAATTTTATTCAAGCGCGTTGAGATACTTCAATTCAATAAGGATAACCTATCTGCCGTCGCCTACGGCGAGGAGAAAAACCCTCAAAAGCAGGTAATTTATACAGCAATTAAAAATGTCACCTATCATCAGTTAACGGTTGAACAGTCAGCCGATGGTACGTGGGAAACGTTGGTCATTTTTGATTTATAATAATTTGGGAGATATTCATGCCAACTTATGAAGAACTCATCGAAGCGTTGGTAAGTAAAAACACATTGCCTTTTTCAAAAGTAGGAATCATTTCCTCACTCATGAGATTAAGGGACACAAGGGCGATTCCATATTTCATCGAAGCATTGAACGACGAAAATCATTACGTACGCCGTGAAGCAGCACAAGCTATTGGACAGTTAGGCTCGTCTGAATCAACGGCGGCTTTGTTGGGAGTGCTGGAAGGTGAAGCGGATGAAGAAACCCGCCGGAATGTGCTCTTAGCATTGGGAAATATCGGCGATGACAGAGCAGTTGAAACATTGCAGCAAGCGCTTAAGGACCCGTCCTATTGGATTCGTAGAGCTGCGGAAATGGGTCTGAAACAACTTCAGAAACGCCTGGAAATGCAGCAACCTGTCGGGGAAGTGTCCGCCACTTCCCTCTACCATTTGGACACAGCAATTTCGGAGAAATCTGTATTTGTAGAAGGCCCAACGGGTGTCAAAGAAATACCGGGCTATCGTGAACTTACTAATTCTATCTCACCGGAATTTATTGTCAAACCATCAAAGATAAATGAAACGACTGCACCAACATCCGAAACGATAACTGATGAAACAGTATCCAATGAATACCGTGCAAATATACTACCGACATTGCTACGAATGTCAGACGAACAGACTGTTTCCCAGCCCCCACTCTTTCCACCCCCTATCCCCCCCGTATACGGTGGGGAACAAGGGGGGGGGAATACGTGGCGATGCAATCGTTGTGGAGATGAGGTCGATAGCTATTACGATGTTTGTCAAACATGCGGAGGGCGCAGGGGAGAGCCTGGTAAAGAAGAAATATTATCGGAAGAGGCCGATTTGGAAGCGTGGTTTGAAAAAAAAGTCGACCTAAATTGTCCTAAATGTGGCGAAAAAATGCTTGCTGGATATCTCTTTACGCAAAGCGATGATGCGCTCATTTTTAATTACCAGGAAGAAAATGATGTAGTAATCGGCAGAGGTACTCAGATGGGGTTCATCTGTTTAACTTGCAATTTGATTTCATTTCCTTTTCGAGGGAAGAGACAATATGTTCGAGAAGGTAGCAGATAGATGAACTTTTCCAGGCGCAGATAATTTCATCTTCAGTTTTTGTCAATTCCATCTCATAAACACTGAAGACATCATAACTAGCTTGGCGCAATTGTTCCGCGACTGTGCAAGAAATGTTTTCATCAAGCAATAATTTCAATTTTGTTTTTACTTTTTATTCCAATTATTTCTTTTGATCAAACTTTTCTTTCTTAAAGAAAAGTTTGCAAGAAAAGTTTGGTTACCTATTTCGTCGATGCTAATTTTTCAAACTCAACAACTGCTTTGATATCTTCTAAGGTCAGTCGGGGAAGTTCATCTATAATCTCCTCTGGGTTATATCCATTACGCAAATATTTTACAATAGTCTTCACAGGAATACGAGTTCCAGTGATTATAGGTGTGCCAAACATTACATTAGCATCAATAGTGATTCGCCCGTTTTTATAATTTAGATTCTTGTTTTTTTCAGTAAGAGAAATCATAATGTTCATCCTATCAAATGCCGAAATTAATAAAAGTATAGCAATTCAAAATTGAAAAGTCAAGCTTAAATTAAAAAACCCAGAAATTCTCTAAAAAACCACCAACAGTAACAAAAGGCTGGAGAAGACATCGAAAAAACAATGGAATGGAAAGCCAAATACCGAAAAAATTTAAAGAAACGTATTGCGCTTAGAATTGCATACATAACAGCCGCAGGATTAGTTTTGGCGATAGCAGTGGCTATCTTAAATTGGGGACGGATTAAAATTGCAATACACAATAAGAAAGGCGCAGACTACTACCATAAGGGCATGTACAACGAAGCAATGGCGGAATTTCAAAAAGCCATCATGATAAAGCTTGATTACGCGGAAGCTCATAACAACCTTGGGGTTATTTATCGCACCAAAGGTTTGTATGATAATGCAATAGATGAATTTCATAGGGCGATTAGATTCAAACCCCAATTTGCAATCGCATACTACAATCTCGCCCGCGCTTATGCGCAAAAAAATGAAAAACAAAAATCCATAGAATCACTCAAACAGGCAATTCATCTGAATCGCAAATTTATTGATTTTGCGAGTAATGAAAAAGCCTTTGAAAACATCAGGGATAGTGTAGAATTTCGAGAATTGATATACTGATAGAATTTCTACAAGACTCTGTTGAAAGTTGGTGAGTGGTGAATATTCAGTGAAAACGTGAAACGTGAAACGTGATACGTGATGCGTGAAACGTGAATATTGATTCTGTAGCTTGCTAACTTTCATGTATTTTAGGAGGAGGAAAAAATGAAAGGAAGACCATTGACAGATATTCGCTTACAAGCTCTAATGCGTGAGGTTGAGCAGAATGTCAGCCGAGTGCGTGAACAACTCCAACAGCGCCTTGAATACGCCTACGGCGCGCTGGATGTGTGGAAGAAAGTTGGAGTTACAGGATTGAAAGGTCAGATATTGGTGGTTGACGGTGACCGCGAGTTTCGGAGGGAATTGGAGGAGATGGTTTTGAGCGCGGGCTATCAATGCGATAAAGCCAAGAATGCGGTGGAAGCAACGTCTTACTTGCAGCTTGCTAAATATCAGTTGATTATTGTGGATTTGGTTATCCCCAAGGGCGACGGCTGGCAGGTGATGAGACAGGCTCTCCTCCGATTCCCAGGTATCAAAGTAGTAATAATTGTCCACAATAATGAACAAGGGAGACGAGCAATGCGGATGGGCGCTTTCAGCTTCCTCATCAAACCTATCAATCAGGAACAATTGCGCACTTGCGTCCTTAGTGCGATGAAACTTCAATATCAAGCCTGTAAGGTTTTATTGCGCGGTGACCCGTGTAACCGCTCCTGCGTCAATCATTTCCTGTGGCCGGGGGATAAAGGCGCAGAACCTGAAATTGAATATATCAATACGCAGTAAAACGTAATGCGTAATGCGTAACTTTACGTAACGTATTACGTATTCGCTCTAAAGCTTCTCTAAGTGAAAAAGTCGTATTCCTC